>NNBT01001809.1_pt1 | contig 43440 bp, 41 predicted proteins | sample 1173831 | NCBI WGS metagenome assembly NNBT01 (sample SAMN07173936, study PRJNA388173) | plant metagenome | isolation source: symbiotic tissue sample KVJ10 | place: Norway: Troms, Kvaloya island | reverse complement strand
GGTGTCGCCTTCCATCAAGGCGGAGGACAACGGGGCGGCGGCCAACACCCTGAACACCGCCGCCGTCTCGACCGGCACGCCCGGATTGACGAGCAGCGCAAACAGCGGCGGCAGGGTCAGCGGGGGCCCGAGCCGCTCGCCTATGCCGGCAATGATGCGCGCGCGGGAGGCGAGGCAGACGGGCACGTCGGCGCCGGTGGCGGCGGCCGCCCGCAGCAGCGCGGGATCGTCGGGAGAGAGCCCGTTCAGCCGGGCGAGCAGGCGCAGCGCGGCGGCCGCATCGGCCGAGCCGCCGCCGATGCCCGAGGCCACCGGCAGGCGCTTCACGAGGTGGAACCGGCCGGTGCGGAGCGGGCCGGTTTCGGCTTCGAGCGCGCGGGTCGCGCGCAGGATCAGGTTGGTGTCGTCGACCGGGAGCCCCTGCCCGCGCGGGCCGTCGATGGCGAGGGTCAGTTGCGGGCCGGGTTCGAGCGACAGCACGTCGCCCGCGCCGGCGAAGGCGACGAGGCTTTCAAGCTCGTGATAGCCGTCGGCGCGGCGGCCCAGCACGCGCAGGGTCAGGTTGATCTTGGCGCGGGCGCGGGTGGTCAGCGGTGCAGGCATGTCAGCGAAGCCGTCTTTCCGGGGCTTCGCGCAGCGAAGAGCCCGGAACCCATATCCGCCAGACCCGCAGGATGATGCAAGCGGCCGACACGCCTCGTCCTCGACCTGCCGTTTTCATGGATTCCGGGCTCAGGCCTTCGGCCTGCCCCGGAATGACGGATGTGGCGTGACGGACAGGATCGAGCCGAAATTCAGCCGCCGTCCTTCTTGGGCTCGGCCGGGTCTTTGGGCTCGACGGCGTTGGCGTTGGGGCCGTCCTCCATGCCGGGCTCGATCTTGCGCTTGATCCGGACGAGATCCTCGGGCTCGGGGTTGAGGTCGCGGGCGTGGTTCCACTGGAAGCCGGCCTCGAGACGGCGCCCGGTCTTCCAGTAGACGTCGCCGAGATGGTCGTTGATCACCGGGTCGGAGGGGCGCAGCTCCATGGCGCGCTCGAGCTCGCGCGTCGCCTCGGCGTAGCGGCCGAGCCGGTAATAGGCCCAGCCGAGCGAATCGATGATGTAGCCGTCGCGTGGGCGCAGCTCGACGGCGCGGCGCAGCATGTCGAGCGCCTCGTCGAGCTTGAGATGCTGGTCGACCAGCGAATAGCCGAGATAGTTCAGGACCAGCGCACGCTCGCGGCCGAGCGGCTCGGGCAGGAGTTCGAGCGCCTTGCGCAGATCGGCCTCGGCCTCGGGCCAGCGCTTGATGCGCTCGCGGGCGATGCCGCGGAAATAGAACAGGTCCCAATTGGCGCGGCCGGGCGAGGCGAGCTTGGCGATCGCCTTGTCATAGGTGTCGGCGGCTTCCTGGAACATCTTGCGCGAGCGATAGATGTTGCCGAGCGCAGACAGCGCGTCGATGTCGTCTGGGCGCTCGGCGATCAGGGCTGCGAGATGCTTCACCGCCTCCTCGGGCTTGCCGAGGTTTTCGAGCGCCAGCCCGGCCTGGATCTCGGCATTGGGCCGCAGCGGCGAAGTCGCCGGCATCTTCTCGTAGACCGCGACCGCGTCCTCGGGCTGGCGGGCGCGCTCGAGGATGTCGCCCAGCGTCAGGATGGCGAGGTCGTGATTGGGGTCGAGATAGATGGCCAAGCGCAGATAGAGCAGCGCGGCGGCCTCGTCGCCCTGGCGGTTGCCGGCGCTGGCGAGGCCGTAGAGCACCTCGGCCGCGCCCTGCTGGGCGTTGCCGACCTGGCGCGGCGCCGCCTGCTTGGCGGCGACCTTGGCCAGCCCGTCGCGGATAATGGGGTGATTGGGCAGAAGCCGGTCGAATTCGCCATAGGTTACGGCGGCGGCTTCGAAATCGCCGTTGCGCGCCTGCATCCGGGCCCAGAGATCGACGAGCCGCAGCGTCGTCTTCTCCGAATCATAGGCGGCCTTCAGGCGCTTCTCGGCATCGGCCTTGCGGCCGGCGGCATCGAGGATGAGGCCGGCGTGATAGTCGCGGAACAGGTTGTAGGAGGCCTCGCCCTTGAGCCGCTCAAGCGTCTCGACGGCGCGCGTCGCCTGGCCGGAGCCGAGATAGGACCAGGCCGAAAGGAGCGTCGCGGTGATGTCGGCGGCGCGGCCGCGGCCGCCGCGCTGGAGATGGTTGCGGGCGGACTGGTAGCTCTTCTGCTTCAGCGCGCGGATGCCGACCGCGAGTTGCGCCAGGCCGTTGGAGGGATCGCGCTGGATCAGCTTGTCGGCAGCGCGGAAGGCATCGGGCATCGCGCCATCGGCGAGAAAGGCGACGAAAGCGCGCTCCAGCAGGTCGTTGTTCTGCGGATCGCCCTTGATCGCCTCGCGCAGATAGACCGAGGCCGCGCCGAGATCGCGCCCGGCGCCGGCCACGATCGCCGCGAGATAATTGCCCTCGAGGCTCTCGGCGGTGTCGAGCTGGTCGTTGATGCGCGAGGTCTCGTTCGCACGCGGCGTGGCGCCCTGCGCCGCCGCCCCGACCGGAACGGCCAGGAGCAACGCGATGGCAGCCGCCGTGGACAGGCCACGGCTCTTCATTCCCAATACCACGACTGCCATTCTCCCTCGGTCCGCCGCCACGATGTCGCGGGGGGCGTGGTCATTCAGCGCGACCGTGACCGCTTCGCGTAGTCCGGCAAGATGGCCGTTTCCAGGCAGGGCGGCAAGCCTTCCGCCGGGCGAAAGGGGCGTTTCGTAGCCGGCATGCCACAGTTCGCCAAAACCGTGCAGCGCCGTAACGTCATGCTGCATTCTTTACAGTTACGGAAGGCATTGTCGCGCTACGGTATCTTGGTCGGACCTCGACCCCGACGATTCGAACAGGAATTGCTCCCATGAAGAAGCTCGTTCTCAGCGTTGCCGCCGTCGCTCTGCTTGCCGGTTTCGCCGCCGGTTGCGCCCAGCCCGAGAAGCCGGCCCCGGCCGTGATCCGCAAGGGCTGATCGCGCCTTCGCGCCGATCCTCGTCGCCATGAAAAAGGGGCGTGCCATGACCGGCACGCCCCTTTTTGCGTTTCTCCGCGGACATGACCGCGATGATCGGCCGCATCACATATTCGCGTAGCCGGGGCCGCCGCCGCCTTCGGGCACCGTCCAGGTGATGTTCTGGGCAGGGTCCTTGATGTCGCAGGTTTTGCAGTGGACGCAGTTCTGCGCGTTGATCACAAAACGGGGATCGGTCTTCGCCTCCGCATCCTTGTAGACGACCTCGTAAACGCCGGCCGGGCAGTAGAGCCGCGCCGGCTCGCCATAGAGCGGCAGGTTCTTCGCGATCGGGATCGAGGGATCGGTCAGCTTCAGATGCGCCGGCTGATCCTCCTCGTGATTGGTCGAGGACAGGAAGACCGAGGAGAGCTTGTCGAAGGTGATCTTGCCGTCGGGCTTCGGGTAGACGATCGGCTTGACCTCACTGAGCGGCTTCAGCGTCGCGTAATCCGGCTTGCCGTGCTTCATCGTGCCGAAGGGCGACCAGCCGAAAAGCTGGTTCAGCCACATGTCGATGCCGCCGAGTGCGATGCCCGCCAGCGTGCCGTATTTCGACCAGAGCGGCTTGACGTTGCGCACGGGCTTCAGATCGGCGCCGATGGCCGACTCGCGCCAGCTCGTCTCGATCTCGACGACCTCGTCATGCGCGCGCCCCGCCGCCAGGGCCGGCACCAGCTTTTCCGCCGCCAGCATGCCGGAGACGATGGCGTTGTGGCTGCCCTTGATGCGGGGCACGTTGACGAAGCCCGCCGCGCAGCCGATCAGCGCGCCGCCGGGGAAGGAGAGCTTCGGCACCGACTGCCAGCCGCCCTCCGTGATCGCGCGCGAACCGTAGGAGAGGCGCTTGCCGCCCTCGAACAGGTCGCGGATCAGCGGATGGGTCTTGAAGCGCTGGAACTCGTCGAAGGGCGAGAGCGTCGGGTTCTGGTAGTTGAGATGCACGACGAAGCCGACCGAGACCAGGTTGTCGTCGAAGTGATAGAGGAAGGAGCCGCCGCCAGTGGTGCCATCGAGCGGCCAGCCGAAGGAGTGCTGGACCCGGCCCTTGACGAATTTCTCCGGCTTGACCTGCCAGATCTCCTTCAGGCCGATGCCGTATTTCTGCGGCTCGCGGCCGGCGTCGAGGCCGTACTTGCGGATCGCGATCTTGGAGAGCGAGCCGCGCACGCCCTCGCCCAGCAGCGTGTAGCGGCCGCGCAGCTCCATGCCGCGGGTGTAGCGCTCGGAGACGGTGCCGTCCTTGGCGATGCCCATATCGCCCGTGGCGATGCCGGCGACAGCGCCGGCCTCGTCGAAGAGCAGTTCGGCGGCGGCGAAGCCCGGATAGATCTCGACGCCCAGCGCCTCGGCCTGGGTGGCGAGATATTTCGTCACGAGGCCGAGCGAGCCGACGAAATTGCCGTGATTGTTCATCAGCTTCGGCATGCCGAAATTGGGCAGGCGGATGCCGTTGGGCTGCGTCAGGAAGTAGAAGATGTCCTCGCTGACTTCGGTCGTCAGCGGGCGGTCGGCGTCCTCGCGCCAGCCCGGCAGGAGCGCATCCAGTCCCGAGGGATCGATCACGGCACCCGAGAGGATGTGCAAGCCGACCTCGGCGCCCTTCTCGACCACGACGACGGAGACGTTTTCGTCGAGCTGCTTCAGACGGATCGCCGCCGCGAGGCCGGCGGGACCGGCGCCGACGATGACGACGTCGTAGTCCATGCTCTCGCGCGGTTCGGCCTGTGCCTGTTCGAGATCCATCCTGCCCTCCGAAGGCCTGCGCTGACGGCGCCGAAAAACCCGCGCCCGCCGCAAGACCAATTAGTTCATATGTAAACTATCTGCCGGATCGCTTCAAGGTGCTCCCGGCGACACTCTGGAAACCCTCTATCCAAGCGACCGTTCCAATTTGCAACCGCAGCGGCTCGCGAAGTCGCGCTCCGCCATGCTAGACCTTGCGGCGATGTTCCCCGCTGCAGCGCCCTCCCCCGCCGAGCTCGTCGCCTGGTATGCCGAAATGGGCATCACCGAGGCGCTGGACGAGGCGACGCACGACCATTTCGCGGCACCGCAGGCCGCGAGCGAGCCCTCGCGCCCGCTTCCCAAGCTGCCGCCGCGCGCCGGGCAGGGCGCTGCTGTCGAGGCGCGCCCGAACGCAGCGGCCGCGACCGCGCCCGACGACGCGGCCGTCACCGCGCGGGTGATGGCGCGGGAGGCTGCCACGCTGGACGCGCTGAAAGAGGCGCTGGCGCTGTTCGAGGGCTGCGCGCTGAAGGCGACCGCGAAGAATCTGGTCTTCGCCGACGGCAACCCGCAGGCGCGGGTGATGATCGTCGGCGAGGCGCCGGGCGCTGACGAGGACCGCATCGGCCTGCCCTTCGTCGGGCGCTCGGGGCAGTTGCTCGACCGGATGCTGGCGGCGATCGGGCTCGACCGCAAAACCGATGTCTACATCGCCAATCTGCTGCCCTGGCGGCCGCCCGGCAATCGCACGCCGACGCAGCAGGAGGTGGCGATCTGCCTGCCCTTCATCCAGCGGCAGATCCAGCTGGCAAACCCCGACATCCTGGTCTGCGTCGGCGGGCCGGCCGCGCAGGGGCTGCTGGGCCTGACCGGCATCCTCGCCTCGCGCGGCAAATGGCTGGACTACGACACCGGCACCCGGACCATCCGCGCGATCGCGACGCTGCATCCAGCCTATCTGCTGCGGCAGCCGCTGCAGAAGCGGCTCGCCTGGCGCGATATGCGGGCGCTCAGGACGGCTCTGGACAATTTGCCATAGGGCGGGCCAGCGTTTTGTCATGCGCCGCGCGGATCTTCACACTAGTGTGATTGAAGACAGGCGCGCCGGGGCCGGACGGCCCCGCTCTGACGCTGCGTTTTCGGACGGAGTTCCGCCATGACGATCGATGCCTTCCTGCTCTCGCGCATCCAGTTCGCCTTCACGATCTCCTTCCACATCGTCTTCCCGGCCTTCACCATCGGGCTGTCGGCCTATATCGCGACGCTGCTGGGCCTCTGGCTCAAGACCGACAACCCGAAATACCGGATCCTGGCGCGGTTCTGGACCAAGATCTTCGCCGTCTCCTTCGCGATGGGCGTGGTTTCCGGCATCGTTCTGTCCTACCAGTTCGGCACCAACTGGAGCCGCTTCTCGCAGGTCGTCGGCAACGTCATCGGTCCCCTGATCGGCTACGAGGTGCTGACCGCCTTCTTCCTCGAAGCCTCTTTCCTCGGGATCATGCTGTTCGGCTGGAAGCGGGTGCCGCCCTGGCTGCATTTCCTGTCCGCCTGCATCGTCGCCGGCGGCACGGCGCTGTCGGGGTTCTGGATCCTCTCGGCCAACAGCTGGATGCAGTTTCCGACCGGCCATGAGATGCGGGACGGCATCGCCTATCCGGTCGACTGGATGGCGATCATCTTCAACCCGACCTTCCCGATGCGCTTCGCGCATATGATGACGGCGGCCTATCTGACGACCGCCTTCGTCGTGCTGGCGACCGGCGCACGCCACCTCATGGTCGGCCATCGCACGGAAACGGCGCGCACGATGGTGCGGATGGCGATACTGATGATCGCGATCACGGCGCCGCTGCAGGTTGTGATCGGCCATCGCCATGGCGAGGACACCGCCAAATACCAGCCCGCCAAGCTCGCCGCGATCGAGGCGCACTGGGATTCGTCGAAGCCGGCGCCGCTGGTGCTGTTCGCCTGGCCCGATGAGGAGAAGGGCGTCAACCGCTTCGAGATTTCCATCCCGGGCGTCGCCAGCCTCGTCACCCATGGCAGCATGGACGCGCTCTTCCCGAGCCTGAACGACTTCGCCGTGCAGGACCGGCCGCCGGTCAAGATCCCCTTCTTCGGCTTCCGGATCATGGTCGGCATCGGCTTCTTCATGATCGCCTTCGGGTGGCTGGGCGCCTGGCTCTGGTCGCGGGGCCGCGTCTTCGAGGAGAGGCGTTTCCTCTGGGTCGCGCAATACACCTGGCCGCTCGGCTTCATGGCGATCCTGGCCGGCTGGTTCGTCACCGAGGTCGGTCGCCAGCCCTGGATCGCGACCGGCGTGCTGCGCTCCAAGGACGCGATCTCGCCAGTGACGGCGACGGAGGTGGCGATCTCGCTGGCGCTGTTCGTCTGCGTCTACTGCGTCGTGTTCTCGGCCGGCGTGCTGCTGATCAACCGGCTGATCGACAAGGGGCCGGACGCCATCACCCACGAAGACCCGCCCGAACAGCCCTCGCAGCGGCCGCTCAAGGCAGCTCAGGCGCCGGCCTCCGAGCTGTTCGGCGACGGACGGCCCGGCGACGACAAGATCCAGCCCGCGACCTGAGGAGAGCACCACCATGGAATGGTATCTTCCTGTCATCTGGGCCGGCCTGATCGGCACCGCCGTGATGCTCTATGTCGTGCTCGACGGTTTCGATCTCGGCATCGCGATCCTGTTCCCGACGACGCACGACGAGGGCGAGCGCGACCAGATGATGAACTCGGTCGCGCCGTTCTGGGACGGCAACGAGACCTGGCTGGTGCTCGGCGGCGGCGGGCTGTGGGTCGCGTTCCCGATGGCCTACGCCATCATCATGCCCGCCTTCTATCTGCCGGTGACGCTGATGCTGCTGGCGCTGATCTTCCGCGGCGTCGCGTTCGAGTTCCGCTGGGTCGCCAAGCCCAACCACCGGGTCTGGGATTTCGCCTTCTGGGCGGGCTCGACCGTCGCGGCCTTCTCGCAGGGGCTGATCCTGGGCGGGCTGATCCAGGGCATCACGGTGGTCAACGGCCAGTTCGCCGGCGGGCCGCTGGACTGGCTGACGCCCTTCACCCTGATGTGCGGCGTCGGCGTGACCGTCGGCTACGCGCTGCTGGGCGCGACCTGGCTGGTCTACAAGACGGAAGGGCCGGTCGCACTGCGGGCGCGCCGCAACGCCAAAATCCTCCTGATCGGGCTGCTCGCCTTCGTCGCGCTGGTGTCGCTGTGGACCCCTTACGCCCATCCGCGCATCGCCGAGCGCTGGTTCACGCTGCGCAACCTCGCTCTGCTCTGGCCCTTCCCGGTGCTGACGGCCTATTGCGGCTGGATGGTCTGGAAGCGGCTCGGCGGAGCCCATGACTTCACGCCGTTCGCCTTCACCATCGCGATCTTCGTGCTCTGCTTCCTCGGGCTGGCGATCTCGAACTTCCCCTATCTCGTGCCGCCGGATCTGACGATCTGGGATGTCGCGGCGGCGCCGGCCTCGCATATCTTCGTGCTGATCGGCGTCTCGTTCCTGCTGCCGATGATCCTGTTCTACACGGCCTTCGTGTACTGGACCTTCCGCGGCAAGGTGAAGGCCGACAGCGGCTATCACTGAGCGGGGAACCGTGCCGCAAGGGCGTGTGTTGAATGACGGCTTGAGTTCCGCGCCTGTCTCCCCGAGATTGCGCGCAACAAGCCCGGAGACGACGCCATGCAGTGGGAAGACTATCGCCAGTCCGAGAATGTCGAGGACCGGCGCGGTGGCGGCGGCGGCGGCGGCGATTTCGCCGGACTGCCCGGCGGGCGCGGTGGCCTGGGCATCGGCACCATGGTCGTGCTCGGCCTCGTCGGCTGGGCGCTGGGCATCGATCCGCGCCTGCTGATCGGGGGCGCCGAACTGATCGGCGGCATCGGCGGACGCCAGGCGCCGACGCAGGAGACGCGCCGCTCCTCAGGACCGCCGCAGGACGAGATGGGCCGCTTCGTCTCGGCCGTGCTGGCGCAGAACGAGGACGTCTGGTCGAAGCTCCTGCCGCAGCAGGCCAACATGCGCTACGAGCCGCCGCGGCTGGTGCTGTTCTCGGGCGTCGACCGCTCGGCCTGCGGCACCGCCCAGGCCGCGATGGGCCCATTCTACTGCCCGCCCGACAAGCGCGTCTATCTCGACCTCTCCTTCTTCCAGGAAATGCAGCGCAAGCTCGGTGGCGGCGGCGACTTCGCCTATGCCTATGTCATCGGACACGAGGTCGGCCATCACATCCAGAACCTGATCGGCATCCTGCCCAAGGCCAACCAGCTGAAAGCGCGCTCCTCCGAGCGGGAGGCCAACGCGATCTCGGTGCGCGTCGAATTGCAGGCCGACTGTTTCGCCGGCGTCTGGGCGCACAACATCCAGGCGATGGGCCGGATCGACGCCGGCGATGTCGAGGAGGCGATGCGCACGGCCGCAGCGATCGGCGACGACATGCTGCAGAAGGCCTCGCGCGGGCAGGTCGTGCCGGATTCCTTCACGCATGGCTCCTCGGCCCAGCGCCAGCGCTGGTTCAACACGGGCCTGCGGACCGGCTCGATGCAGAGCTGCGATACGTTCAAGGCGACGCAGCTTTAGGGAGAAGCGCGACTGCGCTGAGCAGTCATGGGGATCTTCGTCGCCATGGCGTTCACCGCGGTTCTGGTCTTGGGCCGACCCTCTCGCTTCCTCTGAAGGGCTACGCTTCTGCCGAGAGTGGAAGGCCGGCCTCGGCGCTATGCGCCACTGGCGCGACCGACCGGCTTCACCATGTAGACCCGCCGCAACCCCTTCTCCTCGACACGGTGCGTTTCCGCGTAACCGATGCGGGAGTAGAGCGCGATGTTCTCGCTCATCGCCTCGTTGGTGTAGAGCCTTATGAAGCGGTAACCCGCCGCGATGGCCGCTTGCTCGGCATAGGCCAGCAGCAGGCGGCCGAGACCGAGGCCCTGCGCCCGAGGCGAGACGGCGACGTTGTCCAGCAGCATCGCATCGGTTTGCGGGATCAGGACGAGCAGCCCCTGCACGGCGCCATCATGCTCGATCACGCAGATGCGTCGCTGCGAGATCAGGACGCCGTAGTCATCGAGCATCGGCCCCGGCTCACGCCCGATGCGGCCGACATAGGGGCTGTAGGCCTCCCGGACGATCTGCTGGACGGCGTCTAGGTCGATGGCGGTTGCTGGCCGGATGCGCTGACTCATGCCGCTGTTTTGCCACGACCGTCACCGGCAGGGAATGGCGTCCATGGGCCGGCGGGACGCCGGGCGGAACGTCCATCAAGCCCGGAATTCTTGCAGGGCGCCATAGCTGTCGCGCATTCTGTTGTGGAACCGGCAAAGCTCCGGCACCGTTGCTCTGCCGCGTCCTGGCGGCGCGAACCCGCAAACAAGCGAGGTCACGATGAAACTGTCCGGTGGCTGTAAATGCGGGCAGGTCCGCTACGCGATCGCGGGCGAGCCGATCCGCGTCGGCCTCTGCCATTGCGAGACCTGCCGGAAGGACTCCGGCTCGGCCTTCTCCTTTTTCGGCATCTGGCCGAGGACCAGCGTGACTCTGTCGGGCGAGCTGGGCTGCTGGCACAGCCGGGCGGGCGGGGACCGCTTCTGCCCGACCTGCGGCTCCTCGCTGTTCTGCTGGAGCGACGGTTCCGACGAGATCGAGATCAAGCTCGGCACCTTGGACGACCCGCCGAGCGCGCTGATACCCGCTTACGAACTCTGGACGATCCGGCGCGAGCCATGGCTGGCGCATCACGAGGGCGCCGAGCAGCATCCGAAGGACCGCCCGAAGTCCAGCGCCTGACTTTAGGCGCCTGACTTTGGGGCCCTTGACCGGGGCGCCGGCCTCAGGCCCCTGCCCGCTCGCGCTTGACCGACAGCCGCCGGGGCGCGGCGGCGAGCCGCCCGGCGAGGCCATGGCCCTTGGGCAGGATCAGCCCTGGCCGCAGGCGGCGCGGGCCGAAGGAGATGACCGCGCGCTCGCGCAAGGAGCCAGCAAAGCCGCGCAGCGGGATCAGGGCCGGCATGTCGGGCGCGACGATGAGGTGGCGTTCCACGGCCTGCGCCCAGTGGGGCTGCGGCACGTCGCCGGCATCGAGCAGGAACAGCCAGTCGCCGCGCGCCTCGGCGGCGCCGCGATGCCAGCCCTCCGCGCCGCCGGCGCGCAGATAGCTCGCCCCCGTCGCATCGGCCAGGCGCTCGACATCCGCCTGTCCGGCCGCATCGACCACCACCGCATGGCCGAGAAAGCCGTCGGCGACTGCGGGAATCAGGATGGAAAAGGTCGCCGCGAGCGCCTCAGCCGATCCATCGACGCGTATGACCGCAGTGAGCATATGCAAACCCATATGGCGCAGCGCAGCATGTCGCAATCCTGTCACTTGCAATCTGTTCCCTTTATGTTCACATAGACCATCAAAGAAATTGCCGATTCCCGGCGATTTTCAGGGATGGTTCAGTGCCATGGGCCAGAGCAGACCCTCATCGAAGCCGATTCCGGCGCAACGGCCGAAGCAGCGCGAGAGCCTGCCGATGTCGGTTTCGGCCCGTGTGTCGCCCGTCGAGCCGCTGGCCTATGCCGGCCACCGCATCGACCCAGAGCGGCGGCGCGGACGCGGCGCGACGATCAATCCCGGCGGGCGCTTCGAGGCGGAACAGCGCATCAGCGAGGATGACGGCTGGGGTTCGCTGGGCGAACTCGCGCCCCTCAAGACCGAGGTCGCGGTCGAGAAGGCGCGCACGATCATCACGAAGAACGATTCGCCTGACATCTCCTTCGACCGTTCGATCAATCCCTATCGCGGCTGCGAGCATGGCTGTGTCTACTGTTTCGCGCGGCCGAGCCATGCCTATCTCGGCCTGTCGCCGGGGCTCGATTTCGAGAGCAAGCTGACCGCCAAGCCCGACGCCGCGATCCTGCTGGAGAAGGAATTGTCGGCGGCGTCCTACCAGCCGCGCACCATCGCGATCGGCACCAACACCGACGCCTACCAGCCGATCGAAAAGAAGCTGCGGATCATGCGCAGCATCCTCGAGGTGCTGGAGCGCTTCAACCACCCGGTCGGAATCGTCACCAAATCGGCGCTGGTGCAGCGGGACATCGACATCCTCGCGCGGATGGCCGCGAAGGGGCTGGCGAAAGTCGCGATCTCCCTGACGACGCTCGACCCCAAGGTCGCACGCGGCATGGAGCCGCGCGCCGCCTCGCCCGCCAAGCGGCTGGAGACGATCAAGGCGCTGACGGATGCCGGCATCCCGGTGACCGTGCTGGTCGCGCCGATCATACCCGCGATCAACGAGCACGAGATCGAGCGCATCCTCGACGCGGCGCAGGCGGCCGGTGCGCGCGAGGCCGGGTATGTGCTGCTGCGCCTGCCGCTGGAGGTGAAGGATCTCGTGCAGGACTGGCTCCTGACCTACCACCCCGACAAGCTGCGCCATGTCGTCTCGCTGATCCGCTCGACCCGCGACGGCAAGGATTACGACGCCGCCTGGGGCCAGCGGCAGGTGGGCTCGGGGCCCTATGCCTGGATGATCGGCCGGCGATTCGAGATGGCGGCCGAGCGTTTCGGCTTCAACGGGGCCAGGACAAGGCTGCGCAGCGACCTGTTCGTGAAGCCGGAGCGGGACAAGGCGCAGTTGAGCCTGTTTTAAGGGCGGCTCAGTAGCGCGGGGGAGCAGTTGTAAATCCAGCTGCGAATCCGCCATAAGCCCGGCCCATGACCGCTCACTTCCATCGAGAAACCCACGCCATCGCCCGCGGGCTCTGGCCGCTCGCCGGCGTCGACGAGGTCGGGCGCGGGCCTCTGGCCGGGCCCGTGGTGGCGGCGGCCGTCATCCTTGATCCGCAGGCGGTGCCCGAGGGCCTCGACGATTCGAAGAACCTAAGCGCGGCGCGGCGCGAGGAGATGTTTGCGCTGATCGCGCAATCGGCGCTCGCCATCGGTGTCGCCAGCGCCACCGCGGCGGAAATCGACGCCATCAACATCCGCCAGGCGACCCTGCTGGCGATGCGGCGCGCCGTGGCGGCGCTGGCGGTCGCGCCGGCGTCCGTGCTGGTCGACGGCAACGATCCGCCGGTGCTGGCCTGCGCTTGCGACTCCGTCATCGGCGGCGATGCGCAGATCGCCTCGATCGCCGCGGCCTCGATCATCGCCAAGGTGACGCGCGACGCGATGATGGCGCGGCTGTGCGCGCGCTATCCGGCCTATGGCTTTTCCGCCCATGCCGGCTACGGCACACCGCAGCATCGCGCGGCCCTGCTGGCGCGGGGCCCCTGCCCCGAGCACCGCTATTCCTTCGCGCCGGTGAAGGGCGTCTGGCGGCGGTGACGGGAACGTCATTCGCGGGCGAAGTGCAGCGCAGACCCGAGAATCTCTTGCGGGAGATGCTCGGGTCTGCGCCCGAGCATGACGCTGCGGACGCCCTCGCGCCATTAACCTGCCCTTAGGAATTCGCCTTATCCGCCAAGACGATGGGCAAAAACTGCAGCCCCAGAATGGGACGCATTTTTTTCGATCTGGAAACGCGGCTTTTACCCTGACTGGCCAATATCGCGACTGTTCAAGTTGCGTAACGGTCTTGGGGCGTCATGGGTATTTTGCGTACCAGGACCACCAGCGCCGCCGTCCGGATTCAAGTTTCGCGTACCGGACGGCCCGCGCTGCAGTCACCGATCAAGGCACCCCGGATCAAGCCGGCCAGCCTTCCGATCGATCTTTCGCGCGACCTGCCGCTCGACCAGATTCTGGTCGGCGACTGCATCGCCGCCATCGAGCGTTTGCCGGCGGCCAGCGTCGATCTCGTCTTCGCCGACCCGCCCTATAACCTCCAGCTCGGTGGCGATCTGCGCCGGCCCGACGACAGCCTCGTCGATGCCGTCGACGACGACTGGGACAAGTTCTCCTCCTTCGCCGAATACGACGCCTTCACCCGCGCCTGGCTTGCCGCCTGCCGCCGCGTGCTGAAGCCCGACGGCGCGCTGTGGGTCATCGGCAGCTACCACAACATCTTTCGCGTCGGCTCGATCCTGCAGGATCTCGGCTTCTGGATGCTGAACGACATCGTCTGGCGCAAGGCCAACCCGATGCCGAATTTCCGCGGCCGTCGCTTCACCAACGCTCATGAGACGCTGATCTGGGCGGCGCGCGGCGAGGGTTCGAAATACACCTTCCATTACGAGGCGCTCAAAGGCGGCAATGACGACCTGCAGATGCGCTCGGACTGGTATCTGCCGCTCTGCACCGGCGAGGAACGCCTGAAGGACGACGCCGGCGCCAAGGTGCACCCGACGCAGAAGCCCGAGGCCCTGCTCGCCCGCGTCATGCTCTCGGCCAGCAACCCCGGCGACGTCATCCTCGATCCGTTCTTCGGCACCGGCACAACCGGGGCGGTGGCGAAAGCGCTCGGCCGGCATTTCATCGGCTGCGAGCGCGACCCCGGCTATGCGAAGGCCGCCGCCCAGCGCATCGCGGCGGTGACGCCGCTGCCGCCGGAGGCCTTCGCGACCGCGCCCTCCAAGCGCAGCGAGCCGCGCGTGCCGTTCCTCTCCCTGGTCGAGGCCGGTCTGGTCAAGGCCGGCGAGATCGTCACCGACGAGAAGCGGCGCCACAAGGCCGTCATCCGGGCCGACGGCACGCTGCTGCTGGACCCGGCGGTGGGCTCGATCCACAAGGTCGGCGCGCTGGCGCAGGGCCTGCCGAGCTGCAATGGCTGGACCTTCTGGCATGTCGAGCGCGCGGGCGGGCTGATGCTGCTGGACGTGCTGCGGGCAGAGATCAGGGTGCAGATGGCGGCGGCCTGAGAGCTGCTGACAAGCTGTCAGTCGCGGTAAGCGATGACAGCTTCGATACTCTCCCAATCGCTATCCGTGAAGCCGACGACCCCTGGACATTGCGCAGGCTGAGCCCGCACGGACTTAATGCGGCTGCGCACTGTGTCGAGTTGTTCGCCAAGTCGCGAAAGGGTTGCATTGGCTGCGCCGCGCGAAAGAGCTCGCGCAAGATGCGGGGCTCGGCTTCCGCCCCCGCAGGCAAGGTCGCCATATAGTGTTGCCAATTCAGCGCGTCGTCGGCCGTCATCCGGATTGAGCGCAGCCGACTCCGTTGCTCGTTTACGCCATGAAGCAGCGCTAAGCGCATCGCGCTCATCCCATTCGCCCGTCAGTGCGCTAAACCGCCGAGCGATGAAGTCCCGATTTCGCATTTGAGCATGACGCGTTGCCACCGACTTCCATTTCTCGACGTCAGCATCGTCAAACGGAACTATTACGCCATCGGCAATCTGGACCTTGCCTAGTGTCAACGCGCCAAACCAAGCGCCATTCGTCCACGCAAAATCTGCATCAGCCCTGAACAGAATCGTCCCCTGCACTTGGGCGCCTTTCATTTGCGCGCCGTTCAGGCGCGCTCCCTGCAATTGTGCCCGAATAAGGCGAGCGCCCTGCAACTGAGCCCCATTTAGGTCGGCAGCTTGCATATGTGTCTCAACAAGATTGGCACCTTGCATGTATGCTTCTTCGAGATTCGCGCCCTGCAATTTCGCTCCAGCGAATCGGGCACCCTCCATGTGCGCCCGCGCAAGACTCGCTCCTTGCATCTGCGCGCCAGTAAGATTGACGCCCTGCATCTTGGCCTGATCGAGCCAAGCGCCCTGCATATCGGTTTCTTGCAAACAAGCGCCTTGGATCTCCGCATTCATCAGGCTGGCACCCTGCAGGTCCGCCTGATCTAGATTGGCGCCTTGAATCTGGGCTCCGATAAGATTGGCCTGCCGCAATATTGTCGGCTGCCCTGGCCTTGGATCAGGCGAGAAGCTTACACCCCGAAGATCAGCTTGTTGAAAATCCGCATAGGCAAAATTGCGCCCCCGGAAATCGCGCGTCGGTACCCTCCGATGGTCGCAACCTGCTTCAGCTTCCCTCTGCCTCTCCAGCAACAGCGCATCGCCTACGATTGTCTCGTTTGGCAGACTCAGCCGATCAGCAAATATCCCGCTCGCGATGAGCAGACGACCGTCAGTGTCTACCGCCGGGTCAAGCCACGGCTCGCCAGCCCAGCGGCCCTCCCACAAGCTGATCCATATGACCGCGAAGAGGCCAATGACGGCCGGGGCGACACGCAGCGGCCACCCGGCGCCGCGTGCTCGCCAAACCGCCAGCGGCGGCTCCGGCAGTGCTTGGCCGCCACGATGGCGATAGCCACGCCAGAGCAGCAGCACGAGGAGGCAATCGAGGCTGAGCAGCGCACGGTGCAGCCAAGTGATCACCCCATGATGATAGGGCAGGAACTGCAACTGCATTACCAGCAGGGTCGCCACCGGCGCGACGGCCAGCGTGATCAGCGCGATCAGGGCCATCAGACGGCCGTTGAAGCCTTCGCGCTCCTCGCGTGCGCCGACCAGCAGTTGCAGGAACAACGCGTTCTCGACCCGCATCCGGAACAGCTCCCGCTCACTTTCGAGCGGAAACGTCAATGTCAGAGCCCTCTCAAAGATGGCGGCCGAGCGCGCCAGCAGCACCAGCATCATCAGCACGTAGAAGTGCAGCACCAGATAAAACATCGGGGCGATGACGTAGAAGGGTAGTAACGGCACCTTCAGATTGATGATCGGCAGCGACTGCGCTTCCTCCAGCAGGAGCATGCGGTGCGTTGTGGTCAGCGCGGTGATGATGAAATAAAGTGTCAGGGCGAGGAAGGAGAACCACAGCGTCTGTAACCGCTCGGCCGAGCGGTTCACCGCTGCAAGCAGCGCCTCGAGGTTCTTGATGTCCCGTTCCAATATGGCCCCTTGGTTCACATCAGAGTATTGCTTGGCAGTTTGCGGCTGTCACCATTTCCTGTTCCGATCCGGCTCGCGGCCTCCGCGGCGGGGGTGGGCATCGGCAATACGCTACGGCAGTGCGCAGATGGCCGCCTAAAGCGCCACCTTCGCCCGATTTCGGCAGCCCATCCTTCGTTCACATGACGTTGCGCCTGCCGCGCTGACCTATCGTTGTCTGCGTCTACACAGGGGTCTGGCACGGAGGCGGCGATGGTGACAATCCTCAAGGTCGGCTCGACAGGGCCGGAGGTCAAGAAACTCCAGGAAGCCCTGAACGCGAAGCAGAAGCCCAAGCCGCTGCTCGTGCCCGATGGCCGCTTCGGCAATCTGACACGTACGGCTGTGAAGGCCTTCCAGGCGGCCCACTGACTGGTCGAGGATGGCGAGGCCGGGGCCGCGACGCAGGCCTGCCTTTATGACACCGAAGCCTTCGCGCCGATCCTGCACAGGGTGCCCTTCATCCCGCAGCCGACCGACACGACATGCTGGGCCGCCTCGACGGCGATGATGACCAAATCCACCGTGCCGATCGTCGTCGCCAAGACGCCACCGGACATGATTGCACCGGGCGGCGGCCTCAGGAACTCCTCGGGCAGCGACCAGGCCATCGTCACCGGCACCCGCTATGGCCGGATCCATGGACTGCGCTGCAACGCGCCGATGTCGTGGTCGGTCGACACGCTGAAGCAGGCGCTCGCGCGCGGTCCCATCATGTTCGACATGCTCTGGAACGTCAGCGATTACACCGCCGGCCGCGGCAGCCCCGGGCACATGATCGTCGTTGTCGGCATGCGCGGCGATGGCGAGGCCGACGGGCTGGGTACGACGCTGCGCATCCACGACCCCTGGGCGCACAATCGCGGCAAGAAATACTCCAAGGGCTATGCCAAATGGGTCGTCGAGCTGCCGACGATGACCTATCGCGTCTTCGAGCTGCTATAGACGCCCGCCGTCTCCAGCACCTTCAGCATCACGCTCGAGAACGGCTCCTCACCCAGCCGCGCAGCGGGGGTGAAGCGCAGGCCCGGCGGGGCGGCCATGCCCTTCGGCGCCGTCGCGTGAAACACGGTCAGCTCGAGCGGAAAATGCGTGAAGACGTGCCGTACGGGCGGCGAGAGCTGCCGCCAGCGGGTGACGACGGGGGCGTCCTGCACCGCGCCGTCGAGCTCGTAGCCGGCGACCCATTCGCTGATCGGCACCTCGGCCATGCCGCCGAGCAGGCCCTTGGGGGGGCGCGTGCGCAGCAGCACCGCGCCGTCCGCCCGAACCAGCACGAAGGCCGCGCCGAACCGCGTCGCGCCGGCCTTCTTGGCCGCCTTGCGCGGAAAGCTCTCCTGCGTGCCGGCGATGCGGGCAAGGCACGGCTCGCGCCAGGGGCACAGGCCACAGGCCGGGTTGCGCGGCGTGCAGATGGTGGCGCCGAGATCCATCAGCGCTTGCGCGAAATCGCCCGGCCGGTCGCGCGGCATCATCGCCAGCACGCGCTCGCGCACCAAGGGCCGCGCGCCCGGCAGCAGATCCGCGATCGCGAAGAGCCGGGTCATCACCCGCTCGACATTCCCGTCGACCGCCGCGGCCGGCCGGTCGAAGGCGATGGCCGCGACCGCGCCCGCCGTATAGGCGCCAATTCCGGGAAGGCTCCGCAAGCCCTCCTCGGTATCGGGAAAGCGGCCGGCATGGTCGGCCATTACCGCCATCGCGCAGGCGTGGAGATTGCGGGCGCGGGAGTAATAGCCAAGCCCGGCCCAGGCCTGCATCACCTCCTCGGACGGCGCGGCAGCGAGCGCCGCCACCGTCGGAAAGCGCGTCATGAAGCGCTCGAAATAGGGCCTGACCGCCGTGACGGTCGTCTGCTGCAGCATGATCTCGGAGGCCCAGACCCGGTAGGGGTCGGGCGTCTCACCTGGGCCGGCGCGCCAGGGCAGGCTGCGGCGGTGGCGGTCATACCAGGCGAGGAGATCGGCGGCGGCGGGGGGCCGTGTGGTCATCGCGCCGAGAGCGAGGTCGCAATCCCCAGCGACAGGGCGGTCTGGCCGGAGATCTTGTAGATCCTATTGAAGGTCGCCCTGGTGATCAGCGACGCGGCGCCGGGCACACCCATTTCGTAGTAGATGTTGTTCATGTCTGCCGTCGCCGGGCCGGAGTATCCCCGTCCGCCGGATTGCTGTGGGGCATTGCCTTCGTGGAAGCCCAGGCCTGCCTTGACCGCCGCGCCATCCTCGAAGCCCGCGTTCAGGTACAGCCGACGGACACCGGCCGCAAACAGCCCGGTACAGGCGCTGTTACAGGAGTCCCGCGACGCATCGACCATCGTCACCAGGCCTGCGCTGCGAATGTCACGGGCCATTTCACGCGCCGGAAAAATGCGGCCACCCGGGCTTCCCAGCCGCAACATCTTGACCTGCCGCCCCTCGGGAGTGGCCAGAAAATCGCGCAGGCGAAACTGGTCACCGTCGCGGATGGGGCCACTCAATGTCGCGATCGATCCATTTTGAGAGATTTCGATGGCTTGCGCGGCCTGGCCCGCGATCAGACAAAGCAACATCACCCCAAACACGACACGCATCCCCAAACCTCCGAAGCCGTACCTCATCCTAGATGACGGCGTCCCGATTTTTTCAAGGGGCCTTGTGCGGTCTGCCGCCGCTCCGGCACAATGCCGCCATGGCCGCCAAACCCCTCGCCGATCTGATTGATGACCTGCTCGCGCCAGTGCTCGCCGCGCAGGGCTTTGCGGGCCGCGCGATCGTTTCGCTCTGGCCCGAGATCGTCGGCGAGCGGCTCAGCGCGCGCACGCGGCCGCTGAAGATCGACTGGCCGCGCCGCCGTCCCGCGCCCGGCGAGGCGTCGGAGCCCGCGACGATGGTGGTGCGGGTCGAGAGCGCGTTCGCGCTGGAGATGCAGCAGCTCGGGCCGATCGTGCTGGAGCGGGTCAACACGCATCTCGGCTGGCGGGCGGTCGGCAAGCTCGTGCTCAAGCAGGGGCCGGTCGAGGCTCCCGCGCCGAAGCGGGCCGCCGCGCCCCCCGACCCCGCGCTCACCGCGCGCGTCGCGGAGCAGGTCGCGGGGATCGCGGACCCGGATCTGCGGGCCTCGCTGGCCCGGCTCGGGGTGCAGGTCGCGCAAAGCACGAAGCGCCGCACGCTCGACACGGCTTCGTGAGCGGGCGCCGCCGGACGCGGTGACGATCTTGCCACATTCGTCGCGGCCTCTATGGTCCCGCGCGACTCCACGCCGATTTTCAAACCTCTGCACTTTTCGGGAACAGCGACCATGACGAACAGGCGACAGCTTCTGACGGCGACAGCCGGGATCGCCGCAGCCGCGATGCTGGGGGCGCCCGCAGCCCTTGCCCAGACCGACCTCGCCACGCCCGGCCCGCTCGGCGACGTCTGGCTCGGCCCGGCCGACGCAAAGGTCACCATCATCGAATACGCCTCGCTGACCTGCGGCCACTGCGCGACCTTCCACAAGGACACCTGGCCGGCGCTGAAGGCGAAGTACATCGACACCGGCAAGGTGCGCTTCACGCTGCGCGAATTCCCGCTCGATCCGCTGGCGACGGCGGGCTTCATGCTGGCGCGCTGCAACGGCAACGACAAATACGTCGCCATGACCGATCTGCTCTTCGCCCAGCAGAAAGCCTGGGCCTTCACCGACAAGCCGGTCGACGCGCTGTCCTCGATGGTCAAGCAGGCCGGTTTCACACAGGATTCGTTCGAAGCCTGCTTGAAAAGGCAGGATATCTATGACGCCGTCACAGTCGTGAAGGATCGTGGGGCCAAGGCCGGCGTGGATTCCACACCGACCTTCTTCATCAACGGGCAGAAGCGTTCAGGTGCGCTCTCGATCGCCGAATTCGACAAGATCATCGAGCCGCTTCTGGCGGGCTGAGGACGTTCGCCCTAGCCGACCCGACCTCAACGTCATCCCGGCCGCAGCGAAGCGGAGCGCCGGGATGACGGGCGCGGATGTTGCAGGGGCGCGCCGATGCGCCTGACCCGCCTCAAGCTCACCGGCTTCAAGACCTTCGTCGAGCCGACGGAATTCCTGATCGAGCCGGGGCTGACCGGCGTCGTCGGCCCCAATGGCTGCGGCAAGTCCAATCTCGTCGAAGCCCTGCGCTGGGTGATGGGCGAAAGCTCGTTCAAGAACATGCGCGGCTCGGGGATGGACGATGTCATCTTCGCCGGTTCCAACGAGCGCCCCGGCCGCAACATGGCCGAGGTCGCGCTGACGCTGGACAACAGCGACCGCAAGGCGCCCGCCGCCTTCAACGAGACCGATGTGCTCGAGGTCACCCGCCGGATCGAGCGCGAGGAGGGTTCGACCTATCGCGTCAACGGCAAGGAGGTGCGTGCGCGGGACGTGCAGCTGCTGTTTGCCGACGCGGCGACGGGGGCACGCTCTCCCGCGCTGGTGCGCCAGGGGCAGATCGCCGAGATCATCTCCGCCAAGCCGCAATCGCGCCGGCGCATCCTCGAGGACGCCGCCGGCATCGCCGGCCTCCACAGCCGGCGCCATGAGGCGGAGCTGCGGCTGAAGGGCGCCGAGGAGAACCTGACCCGGCTGGAGGATGTGCTCGGCGAGATCGACGGGCAGATCGAGGCGCTGCAGCGGCAGTCGCGCCAGGCCGCGCGCTATCGCAGCCTCGCCGCCGACATCCGCCGGGCCGAGGCGACGCTGGCGCTGATCGCCCATCACGAGGCGCGCACGCAGGAGGCGCTGGCCCAGCGCGCGCTGGAGGCGGCGCTGCGCGGCGTCGCCGACCAGACCGGAATCCAGGCGGAAGCCGCCAGGCGTCAGGCGGTCGCCGCCCATGAACTGCCGGCGCTGCGGGAAAGCGAGGCGGCGGCGGCCGCCGGGCTGGTGCGGCTCAAGCGAGGGCTCGACGAGCTGGAGGCGGAGAACCGGCGCGCAAAGCAACGGGCCGAGGAGCTCGGCGCAAGGCTGGCCGAGCTGCAGGGCGACCTCGCGCGGCAGGAGCGCGTGGCGCGCGACGCGAGCGAAAGCCTGGCGCGGCTGGCGGAGGAGGATGCCGCACTGGCCCGGGAGGGCGAAGGAGCCACCGGAAGCAGCGAGGCGGCCGCCGCCCTGCTGACGCAGACCGAGGCCGCGCTCGCGGCGGCGGAGGCCGACCATGCCGCGGCGCAGGCCGCGCTCTCCGAGCTCGGCGCGCGACGCGGGGCGCTGGAGCGGGCGCTGCGCGAAACCGGGGAGCGCGAGGCTCGCGCGGCATCCGAACGCGAGCGCCTGCTGCGCGACCAGGCGGCGCTCGACGCCGGCAGCGCCGCCGTGGCGCTCGACGGTTTGCGCGACGCCGTCGCCCGCAATGAGACCGCCATGCGCGACGCCGACGCCGCAGCGGCAGCGGCCCGCCTGGCCCTAGCGGGCGCCCGCGAGCGCGAATCGCAGCTGCGCGCTCCGCTCGCCGAAGCGGACCGCACGGCGCAGCGGCTGGAGACGGAAATCCGGACGCTGCGGAAGCTGCTGGCGCCGGCGAGCGGCGGGCGCTGGCCGGCGATCCTCGATTCGATCACGGTCGCCAAGGGCTTCGAGGTCGCGCTCGGCGCTGCGCTGGGCGACGATCTCGATGCCGCCCCGGATCTGTCGGCGCCGAGCCATTGGCGCGACACCGGGCCGGGCTCCGGCGATCCCGCCCTGCCGCAAGGCGCGCAGGCGCTGGCGCTGCATGTGCGCGGCCCCGCCGCGCTGAGCCGTCGCCTCGCGCAGATCGGCGTCGTGGCGCGCGCCGAGGGGGCCCGCCTGAGCGAATCCCTGAAGCCGGGACAGCGCCTGGTCTCGCGCGAGGGCGACCTCTGGCGCTGGGACGGATTCACCGGCGCAGCTGAGGCGCCCTCCCCCGCTGCCCGCCGTCTTGCCGAAAAGAACCGGCTCGTCGATCTCGAACGCGAGGCTCAAGGCGCGCAGGAGGCCGCCGAATCGGCGCGCGAGGCGCTCGATGCCGCGACGCGCGACGCCAGGACGACCGCCCAGGCGGAAGCGGCGGCGCTCGAGGCGGCAAGGCTGGCGCGCCGCATGCTCGACCAGGCCCGCGAGCAGCTCGCCGTGGCCGAGCGCAAGGCGGCCGAGACGGCGGCGCGACGCTCTGCCCTGACCGAGGCGATCGAGCGCCTCGGGCGCGCCATCGCCGAGGCGGCCGCCCAGAGCGCCACGCAGGCGCAGGGGCTCGCCGCGCTGCCGCCCACGGCCGAACTGGACAGCGCCCTGCTGAAGGCGCGCGTCGTGCTGGGCGAGCAGCGCGTCGCGGCATCGGACGCCCGCGCACGGGCGCAGACGCTGGCCCGCGAGGCGCAATTGCGGGAGAGCCGTCGTGCCGCTATCGCCGCCGACATGAACGCCTGGCGCGAGCGCGCCGCCACGGGCGGCCAGACGGCGCAGGAGACGCAGCGCCGGATCGAGACCGTCTCGGCCGAGCGGACCTCGCTGCTCGACGCCCCCGACACCTTCCTCACCGAGCGACGCCGTCTGCTGGCCGAGATCGAGAGCGCCGAGATGCAGCGGCGCGCGGCGGCCGACCGTCTCGCCGTCGGCGAGGCCGCGCTGGCGGAGGCCGACCGCCAGGCGCGCAGCGCGCTCGAAGGCCTCGCCGGCGCGCGCGAGACCCGGGCCGCTGCGGACGCCAAGCTGGAGGCGGCGCGCCAGCGCGTCGCGGATGTGGCCCGGCAGATCGCGGACGGCCTTGGAACCGGACTCGACGGGCTGGCCGCGCTCGCCGGACTGAAAGCCGGCGATGCCCCGCCGGAGCAGGACGGCGTCGAGCGGCGCCTGTCGGGCCTCAAGGCCGAGCGCGAGCGGCTGGGCGCCGTCAATCTGCGAGCCGAGGACGAGCTCACGGAGGTGAAGGCCAAGCGCGAGGGGCTGACGAGCGAGCGCGACGATCTCAGCGAGGCTATCCGCCGGCTGCGTCAGGCGATCGGCGCGCTCAACCGCGAAGGGCGCGAGCGGCTGCTCGCCGCCTTCGAGATCGTCAACGGGCAGTTCCAGCGCCTGTTTTCGGTGCTGTTCGGCGGTGGCACGGCGGAGCTGAAGCTGGTCGACGCCGAGGACCCGCTCGACGCCGGGCTCGAGATCTTCGCCCGCCCGCCCGGCAAGAAGCCGCAGGTGATGACCCTGCTCTCGGGCGGCGAGCAGGCACTGACCGCAATCGCGCTGATCTTCGCGGTGTTCCTGACCAACCCTTCCCCGATCTGTGTGCTCGACGAGGTCGACGCCCCGCTCGACGACGCCAATGTCGAGCGCTACTGTGACCTGCTCGACGAGATGGCGCGGGACACGCAGACGCGCTTCATCCTGATCACCCACAACCCGATCACCATGGCGCGGATGGACCGGCTCTTCGGCGTCACCATGGCCGAGCGCGGCGTCAGCCAGATGGTCTCGGTCGATCTCGCGACAGCCGAGGCGATCCGCGAGGCGGTCTGAGCGGCTCAAAAAACGCCACAATCGCCTTCGCAATGCGGCAAGAATGTCGCACTTGCCCCGAATTTATAGATATTCCAATGCGTTAGGTCGCATTCCCCCGCCTTGACAGGCCGGGGAGCGGGCAATAAAGGAGGCCGTGCTGACGACGGCTCGATGCGCGGGCTCGGACAGGGATCGTGTGGTTTTTTGCGTGATCGTGGCCATTTCACGATCCTGTAAGGAGCTGCTGCCATGTCCGAACCCGACAAAAACGCCTCAGACTCGGAGTTGCGCGCAAGACTGGGTTCCCTGAAGACCGCTCTCGGGCGGACGGAAGCGAACGAAAAGCCGGGCGCGAGCCCGGCTGGACCGGACGGGGCCCTCGCAGGCGCCATGTCTTCAGGCTTTCGCGCCGCGACCGATCTCGCAGGCGGCATCATCGCAGGCGCCCTGATCGGGGTCCTTGCGGACCGGTGGCTTGGAACGTCTCCGTTCCTGCTGATCACCTTCCTGGTGATCGGGTCCATCGCGGGGATGCGCTCCGTCTATCGGCTCGGCTCGCGCCCGACCTCCGGGTCGAAGGGCGACGGACCGAAGAACTAACCGAGGCTGGCGGCCCGATGGCCGCACGACAAGGGGCTGAGACACATGGCGGCTGGCGGCGGAATCGATCCGATCCACCAATTCGAGATCAAGCCGATCGTCGGCTTGCGGCCGTTCGGCCTCGACCTGTCGTTCACCAACGCCTCGCTGCTCATGGTCATCATCGTGGCCGTGGTCTCCGCGATCATGATCTACGGCTCGAGCCAGCGTTCGGTCGTGCCGGGCCGGCTGCAGTCGCTCGCCGAGATGATCTACGAATTCGTCGCCTCGACCGTCACCGGCGTGATGGGCAAGGAAGGCATGACGTTCTTCCCGCTCGTCTTCTCGCTGTTCATGTTCGTGCTGGCCGGCAACATGCTGGGCATGATCCCGGGCTCGTTCACGGTCACCAGCCACATCATCGTCACCGCGGCCTTCGCCTTCCTGGTGATCGGCACCGTGCTGGTCTATGGCATCATCAAGCATGGCAGCCATTTCTTCGGCCTGTTCGTGCCGTCGGGCGTGCCGGGCTGGCTCCTGCCCTTCATGGTGCTGATCGAGGCCGTCTCCTTCGTCTCGCGGCCGATCTCGCTGTCGCTGCGCCTGTTCGGCAACATGCTGGCCGGCCATATCGCGCTGAAGGTCTTCGGCGGCTTCGTCGTTGCGCTGATCGCCGCCGGTGGCGCGGCCACGATCATCGCGCCGCTGCCGCTGCTCCTGGCAGTCGCGCTGACCGCGCTCGAATTTCTCGTCGCCTTCCTGCAGGCCTATGTCTTCGCGATCCTGACCTGCGTGTATCTCAACGACGCCCTTCACCCCGGCCACTGAGCCAGGCTAAGGCTCGCGAGCGTTTCCCACCCGTTTCCATCCCCCCGCATCTCACCTTTTCACACTGGAGAAAGACCATGGATCCCGTTGCAGCCAAGTACATCGGCGCTGGCCTCGCCTCGCTGGGCATGGGCCTCGCCGCCATCGGCGTCGGCACCATCTTCGGCAACTTCCTCTCGGGCGCGCTGCGCAACCCCTCGGCCGCCGACGGCCAGTTCCCGCGCGCCTTCATCGGCGCGGCGCTCGCCGAAGGCCTGGGCATCTTCGCCTTCGTCGTGGCGCTCGTCCTGCTCTTCGTGGTCTGACGCGTCCGGCCAATTGCTTCCCGTCGCGCCCAGGCACCCGCTCGCGGGTCCGGGCGCGGCTTTCCATTCCTTCCGCTGAAAGGCAGCCCATGCCGGTTCGATCTTCACGGTTCGTCAGGCAAGGATGGGCCGGCTTCGTCGCCGCCGTGCTGCCCGCCACGCTGCTGGCGGGCGCGGCCGCTGCCGCGACGCCGCCCCTGAGCGGCGAAAAGGCCGCCTTCCCTCCCTTCGACGTCGCGACCTTCTCGGGTCAGCTGTTCTGGCTCGCCATCACCTTCGGCGCACTCTACTGGCTGATGTCGACCATCGCCCTGCCCCGCGTCGGCGCGATCCTCGAGGAGCGGGCGGAAACGATCTCGCGCGATCTCGACAACGCCGCCAAGATGCAGGCCAAGGCCGAAGACACGGCCAAGGCCTATGAGACGGCGCTGACCGAGGCCCGCAAGAATGCGCAGGCCATCGCCCAGGCGTCGCGCGATGCCGGCGCCAAGGCGTCGGACGCCCGCCGCCATGCCGTCGAGGACGAGCTGTCGGCCAAGCTCGCCAAGGCGGAGGCGACGATCGCCACCACCAAGGCCAGCGCCATGACCAATGTCGCCGGTCTCGGCAGCGAGGTCGCGGTCGCGATCGTCACCAAGCTGACCGGGCAGGCCCCGAGCGCCAGCGAGGCGTCCGAGGCGGTCGACCAGGTTCTGGCGCGCAGCTGAAGCCGTCGTCCGATCCGCATGGGTCGGCCATGGCAACGGCGTTTTGTTTCGATGCGTCTTCCTGACGCGAAGCGGTATCCACTTCGCTTGAAGGCGCTCTGAGGAGAAGACAGATGGATACTTTCTGGGTCGGCGTCGCCTTCTTCGTCTTCATCGGCATCCTCGCCTATTTTGGCGTGCCCAAGGCGATCGTCGCCGCGCTCGATTCGCGCGGCGAGAAGATCGCCCAGGAGCTCGCCGAGGCGCGCCGCCTGCGTGTCGAGGCGGAGAAGCTGCTGGCGGAGTACGAGGCCAAGCGCAAGGCTGCCGAGTCCGAGGCCGCCGGCATCATCGCCGCCGCCAATGACGAGGCCAAGCGCCTCGCCGCCGAGGCAGAGGCCAAGCTCAACGATTTCGTCACGCGCCGCACCAAATCGGCGGAAGACAAGATCGCGCTGGCCGAGAGCCAGGCCGAGGCCGAGGTTCGCGCCGCCGCCGCCGAGGCCGCGACGAAGGCCGCCGAGGTCATCCTGCGCAGCCAGATGGGCGGAAGGGCCGGCGAAGCCGCCTTCTCGTCCGGGCTGCAAGAGGTCAAGGCGAAGCTGAACTGAGGCGCCACTCGCGCCCGAAGCTGACGACGAACTGATCGAACGCCGCGCCCCTTGGGTCGCGGCGTTTTTCGTTTCGCGCGGATGACGCGGCTTTGGAAAGAGGAGCCGGGCGAGCGGGCACTTTCCTAGGATGGCTTCGCTGACGCTCGCAATGCCGCGTGATCAGCGTGGTTTGCGGCAGAGCTTCAGTTCGAGGCCGTCTTGGCCGGCACGCGCGCGGCCGGCTTGGGCTCACCCGTGCCGATCAGCTTCGGCTTGGGCTTGCGGGCGACAATCGTCGAGGTGACGATGCCCTGGGGCGTGTCGAGCCCGTAGATGTCCTCGCGGAACTGCACCATGCCATCCGCCCCCTGCCAGCCCGTGAGGTAGACCCAGGCCACGGGAACGGACTTCTTCAACGGGATATTCTTGCGCTCGCCCTTGGCGATCTCGGCCTCGATCGCGGCGGGCGTCCATTCCGTGCCCTCGAGCAGCCAGGCGCCGAGATCGCGCACGCCCTCGACCCGGGCGCAGCCCGAGGAGTTAAAGCGGACATCGTTGCGGAAGAGCGCCTTCTTCGGCGTGTCGTGCAGATAGACCGCCTCGGTGTTGGGCATGTCGATCTTCATCTGCCCGAGCGAATTGTCGGGGCCGGGATCCTGCCGCACGGTGAAATAGGGCGAATTCAGCGTCGCCCAGTTGACGGTCGCGGGATCGATCTCGCGGTTCTCGGCGCCCAGCAGACGCATATGCGACTTCGCCAGGAAACCAGGCTCCTTGCGCATATGGGGAATGATGTCGGCCTTCACGATCGAGGTCGGCACCGTCCAGGTCGGGTTGAGGTTGACCGAGGTGATGTTGGCCTGGAGCACCGGCGACGGACGATCGGGCCGGCCGACGATGGCGAGGTGACGGCGCTGGACCACCCCGTTCTCCACCGCCTCGACGCTCGCGCCGGGAATGTTGACCACGACATAACGCTCGGCGAAGGAAAACCCGTTGCCCTTCAGCCGCTCCAGCGTCGCGGTGAGCTGGTTCAGGCGCACCTCGACGGGGGTGTTCATCGCCTTGAGCGTCAGGCGCCCGACCGTGCCGAGATCCGACAGGCCATGGCGGATCTGGAACCGCTTCACCGCCGCGACCACGTCGGCGTCGTAGACATCGCCCGGAAGGGCGGCGGGGGGCAGATCACCGCTCAACATGAGGCGCTGCTTCAGCGCGGTGACATCGGGCCCCTGCCCGTCCGGCTTCAGCGCGGTGACGCTGCCGGGCAGCCTGGGCCAGCCGCCTCGGCCGGCGATGTCCTCATGCGCGATCAGCGCCTCAAGGGTGCGGTCATAGGTGTTGGGGCCGTAGCTGGGCTCGTTGGCCCGCGCTCCCAGGCCGCCGAGCAGAAGGGCCAGGGCGGCGACGGTGGTCTTGACGAAACGCACGGACATGGAGGTGATCCCACACAGCGTCACAGACGCATGGCGGAAGCATCCCTCGCGCATGGTCAAGGAAGACTTAAAGCGGCGGCGGGATTTGGTGTCGGACTGTTGCTGGCGGCGTGGGCCGCCAGCAATGATCGCTAAACGCCTACTCCGCCGCTTCCGCCAGCGGCGCCGGCGGCACCCATTTCAGCACTGGCTGGCGGGCGGCGCGGGTCTCGTCGAGGCGGCGCAGCGGGGCGTGGTGGGGCGCGCCGGTGAAGCGGACCTTGTCGTTGCCCTTGGCGGCCATGGCGAGGTCGCGCAGCGTCGCGATGTAGAGATCGAGCGAGGCCTTAGACTCCGACTCGGTGGGCTCGATCAGCATGGCGCCGTGAACGACGAGCGGGAAATACACCGTCATCGGGTGATAGCCCTCGTCGATCATCGCCTTGGCGAAGTCGAGCGTGGTGACGCCGGTGCCCTTCAGCCACTCATCGTCGAACAGCGCCTCATGCATGGAAGGGTGATCAGGGAAGGGCAGCGACATCAGGTCCGACAGGCCGGCGCGGATGTAGTTGGCGTTCAGCACGGCGTCCTCGGAGGCCTGCTTCATGCCGTCGGCGCCGTGGCTGAGCATGTAGGTCAGCGCGCGGACATACATGCCCATCTGGCCGTGGAAGGCGGTCATGCGGCCGAAGGGCTGGTTGCCTTCCGGCGCGTCGGCAACGTTCTCGATCAGCAGCGGCTTGCCACCCTCGACATGGATGAAGGGCACCGGCGCGAACGGCGCCAGCCGCTCCGACAGCACGACCGGGCCGGAGCCGGGGCCGCCACCGCCATGGGGCGTCGAGAAGGTCTTGTGCAGGTTGATGTGCATCGCGTCGACGCCGAGATCACCGGGCCGAGCCTTGCCGACGATAGCGTTGAAATTGGCGCCGTCGCAGTAGAAATACGCGCCGGCCTCGTGCATCGCGGCGGCGATCTCGACGATCTGCGGCTCGAAGATGCCGCAGGTGTTGGGGTTGGTCAGCATGATCGCGGCGATGTCGGGCCCGAGCAGCGCCTTGACGTCCTCGACTGCGACGGTGCCGTCCGGCCGCGCCGGGACGGAGCGCACCGAGAAACCGATCAGCGCGGCGGTCGCCGGATTGGTGCCATGGGCCGATTCAGGGACCAGCACGACATTGCGCGTCGCGCCCTCGCCCTTGGCCGCGATGGCGGCCTTGATCGCCATCATGCCGCAGGCCTCGCCATGGGCGCCGGCCTTGGGCGAGAGCGCCACGGCCGGCATGCCGGTCAGCGTCATCAAGTAGTGCGACAACTCGAGCATGACCTCGAGCGCGCCCGGCACGGTCGAGACCGGCTGGAGCGGGTGCACGTCGGAGAAGCCGGGCATGCGCGCCGTCTTCTCGTTGAGGCGGGCATTGTGCTTCATCGTGCAGGAGCCGAGCGGGAACAGCCCGGTGTCGATGCCGTAGTTCTTCTGGCTGAGGCGCACATAATGGCGCATCGCCTCGGGCTCGGAGAGGCCGGGCAGGCCGATCTCGCCCTTGCGGGCATGCTGGCCGAGGCGGGACTTGAACGGCGCGGGCGCGTCTATGTCGACGCCGGTGGTCTCGGGATGGCCGATCTCGAAGATCAGCGGCTCGATCTGCTGCAGCGCGCGGTTGCCGGTGAAGGTCGCATGCGGCTCATGGGCGGACACGGTGCCTTGGGTGGGACGTCCCTGACGGTTCAGCATCACAGCACCTCCGCGAGCGCTGCCACGAAGGCCGCCCGATCCTCGTTCGTGTTGACTTCGGTCGATGCGACCAGCAGCAGGTCGTCGAGGCCTGCCTCCGGCAGCAGGCGCGACACCGGCACGCCGCCGAGAATGCCCTTCGCGGCGAGCGCCTCGACGACATCCGCCGCGGGCTTGGGCAGCTTTACGGTGAACTCGTTGAAGAAGCTCTCGTTGAGCACGGTGACGCCCTTCACCCCGGCCAGCGCGTCGGCGAGCGCCACGGCGTTGGCGTGGTTGACCTCAGCGAGGCGCGCCAGCCCCGCCTGGCCGAGCAGTGTCATGTGGATGGTGAAGGCCAGGCAGCAGAGCCCGGAATTGGTGCAGATGTTCGATGTTGCCTTGTCGCGGCGGATATGCTGCTCGCGGGTGGACAGCGTCAGCACGAAGCCGCGCTGGCCGGCGGCATCGACCGTCTCGCCGCAGAGGCGGCCGGGCATCTGGCGGATATATTTCGACTTGGCGGCGAAGAGCCCGACATAGGGGCCGCCGAAGTTCAGGGCGTTGCCGATCGACTGGCCCTCGCCGACGACGATGTCGGCATCCTGCGCGCCCGGCGGCACGATGGCGCCCAGCGACACCACCTCGGTGAAGACCGCGATCAGCAGCGCGCCATGGGCATGGGCCTTGGCGGCGATCGGCTTGAGGTCGCGCAGATTGCCGAAGACATCGGGATTCTGGACGACGACGCAGGAGGTCTCGTCGTCGATCTGGCTCAGGATGTCCTCGCCCGCCGTAACGTCCGGCGACAGGGTGACGACCTGATCATTGGCCATCTCGGAGAGGGTTCGAACGACCTGCGCATAATGCGGGTGCAGGCCACCCGAGAGCACGGCCTTTTTGCGCTTGGTGACACGGTGGGCCATCAGCACGGCCTCGCCGGTGCCGGTGGAGCCGTCATACATCGAGGCGTTGGCGACCTCCATGCCGGTCAACGCCGCGACCTGCGTCTGGAACTCGAAGAGATATTGCAGCGTGCCCTGCGCGATCTCGGGCTGGTAGGGCGTGTAGCTCGTCAGGAATTCCGAGCGCTGGATCAGATGGTCCACCGTGGCGGGGACATGGTGCTTGTAGGCGCCGGCGCCGACGAAGAAGGGCACCGAGGAAGCCGCGACATTGCGGGCCGCCATCTTCGCCATGATGCGCTCGACCTCGAGCTCGCCTTTGGCGCGCGGCAGATCGACCGGCGCCTTCAGCAGCTTGTCGGCCGGCACGTCGGAGAACAGCGCATCGACATCGGTGACGCCGACACGGGCCAGCATGTCCTCGCGGTCGGTGTCGGTCAGGGGGAGATAGCGCATGGGAAAGGTCCGTTGTCGGTGTTGGGGCGCCCGTGTCGGTCAAACCCTCCCCGTCATCCCGGCCTCGCCCCGGGATGACGGGGAGGTTCGGTTCACAGCGTCTTGAGGTAGTTCTGGTACTCGGCCTCGCTCATCAGGCCCTCCAGCTCGCCGGCGTCGGTGAGCTTGAGCTTGAGGAACCAGCCCTTGCCGGCGGGGTCCTCGTTGACGGTGCCGGGCGCGGCTTCGAGCTCGCTGTTGACCGCCACGACCTCGCCGGAGACGGGCGCGTAGACCTCGGAGGCCGCCTTCACGCTCTCGACGACGGCGGCTTCACCACCCTTGGCGACGGCCTTGCCCAGCGTCGGCAGCTCGACGAAGACGACGTCGCCGAGCTGGCCCTGGGCGAAGTCGGTGATGCCGACCGTGCCGGTGTCGCCCTCGATACGGATGTATTCGTGGTCCTTGGTGTAGCGGGTCTCGGACATGAGTTCAGTCTCCGGGAACAGAAAACGGGATGGGGTTCAGCGCTTGTAGCCGTTGGGGACAAAGGGCATGGCCGCCACGACTGCCGGCAGCGGCTTGCCGCGCACGATCAGATGGAGCTGCGTGCCCGGCGCGCTGTGCGCCTTGGCGACATAGCCCATGGCGCAGGGCGCATTCAGCGTCGGGCCGAAGCCGCCGGAGGTGACCTTGCCGACGATCTCGCCTTCGGGCGTCGCGATCTCGGCGCCCTCACGGGCGGGGGCCCGGCCCTCGGGGAGCAGGCCGACGCGGACGCGCGAGACGCCGTCCGCGAATTCGCGCTGAATGCGCGCGGCGCCGGGGAAGCCGCCTTCCTCGCGGCGGCGCTTCTGGATCGACCAGGTCAGCGCGGCCTCGACCGGCGAGGTCGTGGTGTCGATGTCGTGGCCGTAGAGGCACAGGCCCGCTTCCAGCCGCAGCGAATCACGCGCGCCGAGCCCGATCGGCTTGACGGTGGCGTCCAGCAGCAGCGTGTCCCAGATCTCGCCGATCTTCGCCGCGGCGGCGGAGATCTCGTAGCCGTCCTCGCCGGTGTAGCCGGAGCGGCTGACATTGGCCTTGTGGCCGGCAACCTTCATCGTGCGCGAGGTCATGAAGCCCATCTCGGCGGCTTCCGGCGCGATCGCCGCCAGCGCGGCTTCGGCGGCGGGGCCCTGGATCGCGATCAGGCCGCGGTGCCCGGCCTTGACCAGCTTCACATTGGCAGGGAGACGCGCCTCGATATGGGCGTAGTCTTCCGTCTTGCAGGCGGCATTGACCACGAGATAGAGCGCGCCGTCCTCGTCGGGGTCGATCGAGCGTGTCACCATCAGATCGTCGAGGATCCCGCCCTCGTCGTTGAGAAGCTGCGAGTAGCGCTGCTTGCCCGGCGCGAGGTTGACGATGTCGGCGGGAATCAATGCCTCGAGGGCGCGCGCCGTGGTTTCGTGGTCGGGGCCGACGAGGAAGCACTGGCCCATATGCGAGACGTCGAACAGGCCAGCCTTTTCGCGGGTCCAGTTGTGTTCGGTGAGGATGCCGGTCGGGTACTGGACCGGCATGTCGTAGCCGGCGAACGGGACCATGCGGGCGCCGAGCGCGACATGGCGGGCATGGAGGGGGGTCTTGAGAACGGTCGCCTCGGGCGAGGCCCCGGCAACGGCAACAGCGGCATCCATGGACGGCCCCTTCCAGAGTCGAGCGCAAGCCCCGGACGGATGTGTCCGGAACGCGCCCCCTCTGTCTTGGAACCTGAGAGATTTCCCTGAAGCCGGCCTGGTGGGGCCGGACAGGTTACACCCGTCGGTGGACGGAGTTTCCCCCGCCGCTTTCCAGAGTGCCAGTTCCCACGCGGTCCGTTTGCCTGAGCGTTTCCGGGGCGGTTGCGCCTTCGGCGCCGGGTCTGGCCAAAAACCAGTCCCGGTCTCTCCCGCGGGGATGTTGCGGCTGGGGGCAGAGATACTAGACGCCCCGCCCAAGTCAATCGCGGCGCTGCCTTCTTAACAGGCAACCCACGCGACTCTTTGCAGCGGCCGGCAGCGCCGGCCCGCCGCTCAGCGCCGACGCGTCCGCGCCGGAGTGGCCGCGCCGCCGCCGAGACCGACGATGATCTCGACATCGCCACGGCCTGCCGGCACCATAATGCCGTCCTCGACATGCGAGAAATCGGCGCCGCCCTGGCCAGACGTCACGCTCGCACCGATCCGCGCGCTGCGGCGGGCGATCTGCGTTGTGCCGCGCGAGACGACCGTCGTCAGCGTGGCGCCATAGGTCCCGGCGCCGCCGGCCGGCCCGAGCAGAACGCGACCCTCGACCCCGACCTTGAGACGGAAGCCGCCATTGCCGGTGGGCGTGCATTCGCGCGCGACGTTAAGAATCGAAATCTGATGGCGCAGGCTGCCGCTGTCGGCGCCCGACTGGGCGCGAACCGCCGCGCCGCCATCGGCAATGATCACCTCCGGGCAGACCAGGCGCTCGTCTTCCTCGTCTTTGGGCAACTGGTCCGCCGGCGGCGGGGTCGTCGACTGGAACATCACGACATTGCCGAAGGTCTGCATCGCGCTCGGCTGGCCCGAGGACGAACCCGACGAGCCGCAGCCGGCGAGGCCCAGGCACAGGAGCGGCAGGGCCAGCAGGCCCGACCGGCGGAACAGCACATCACTCACGGCAAAGTCTCCACGCCGGGGCCGAAGCCGTTGAGAGAGACGGGCACGCCCACCCCCTCTTCCGGCGTCTGAAACACGATGAAGGTGGCGCTCTTGCCGCCCTTGAGCTGGCCGAGCAGCGTATCGTCCATCACCACCTCGGCGACGCAGCCCGTCGTCAGGCAGCGCACGAAGCCGGCGCGGCCGATATCCTTGTCGTCGATCTTAAGGCCGAGGCCCGAGGGCAGCAGCACGCCGAGCGGGGCGACCACGCGCAGGAGGCGGCTCTTCTGGTCGGCGGTCTTCAGCACGATGACGAGCAGCGTCAGGTTCGGCCGGTCCTCGGCCGCGACGTTCTGCACGAGCGCGCATTGCTCGGTCTTGGCGCCGGGCGGCACCTCGCAGCGCATCTGCCAGTCGCCATGCGTCGACTTGACGGCGCCCTGCGCCATCGCCGCGCCGCCGGTCGATCCGACCGCCAGCAGCGCGAGAGCGGCCGCCCAGACAGGTCCGATGATCCTACCCATCGCTTGCGTTTCCTCCAAACCGGCGACTGGCGCCGGACCGCATCAGAATGTCCGCGTTGCAACCAAGCAAGCGATTCAGGCGGAAACCCGGCCTACCCCGCGGAATTCCACGTCACTACGTCATGGCCTGCGTTGGGACCATGCAGGCCCGGTCCTGTCAAGGCGAGAGCAGCCGCCTGCGCCTCCCCTTGAAATCCCGCCTCGCGCGATTATGCCGCATGAGATGCACTGGCGCCCCGCATTGCCCCACTGGCGCCGACGCGACGTTTGATTTATCGCAATCTCGAAGAACCAAGGTGACCTCACGGTCGCACTAGCCGTGCACGGATATGGATCGTTTCAGGAGCGCTTCCGATGAAGGCTCAAAAGCGGCCGTCCCTGCAGGGCATGACGAGGAGCTATGGCGGACCGATGCGATTTCTGAGCGAGACCCTGGTTTTGAACACGACTCTGGCAAAGGTGGCCGCATCGGTCCTGGCCGTTGCCGCCACGACGCTGCTTCCCGAAGCCGCCCTGGCCGGAACGGGCATGCCGAGCCCCTGGCAGCTGAACTTGCAGGGCGCCGCGACCGAGGTCGCCGCCTATATCCACTGGTTCCATGACTGGCTGAACGTCATCATCTTCGCGATCACGCTGTTCGTGCTGGCATTGCTGATCTACGTAGCCTGGCGCTTCAACGAGAAGGCCAACCCGGTCCCCACCAAGACGACGCACAACGCGCTGCTCGAGGTCGCCTGGACCGTCATCCCGGTTCTGATCCTCGTCGTCATCGCCATCCCCTCCTTCCGCCTGCTCAAGCTGCAGCTCGAGATCCCGCAGGCCGACGTCACCGTGAAGGTGACCGGCAAGCAGTGGTACTGGTCCTATGAATACGCTCAGGACGGCGGCGCCTTCGGCTTCGATTCGCTGATGCTCGACGAGAAGCAGCGCGCCGAGGCGATCGCCGGCAACAAGATCGCCGCCGCAGAGGCCCCCCGCCTGCTCGCCGTCGACAACGAGGCCGTGGTTCCGGTGGGCAAGGTCGTGCGGGTGCAGGTCACCGGCGCCGACGTGATCCACAAGTTCACTGTGCCGTCCTTCGGCATCAAGATCGACGCGATCCCCGGCCGCCTGAACGAAACCTGGTTCAAGGCCGACCGCGAGGGCATCTATTACGGCCAGTGCTCGTTCATCTGCGGCCAGAACCACGCCTACATGCCGATCGCCTTCCGCGTCGTCAGCCCGGAGCGTTACGCAGCCTGGCTCGCCGAATCGAAGCAGAAGTTCGCCAATGCCGGCGACGCCGCCGGCAAGCTCGCCGCTGCCGGCCAGTAACGCCGATCCCGCGACGCGGCCCCGCCGCGCTTCGCATCCCATTCGACTGACTGTCGCGAACGAATTTCGCACGAGGAGACCAAGGCGATGGCAACAGCGGCTCCGCACGCTCCCGCCCACGGACATCACGACGACGCCCATGCCCATCCGACCGGGTGGCGCCGCTGGCTGATGTCGACCAACCATAAGGACATCGGCACGCTCTACCTGATCTTCTCGATCATGGCGGGGCTCGTCGGCGGCTTCCTCTCGATCATGATGCGCATCGAGCTGCAGCAGCCCGGTCTGCAGATCTTCGCCAACGGCCAGAGCTACAACGTCTTCGTCACCGGCCACGGCCTGATCATGATCTTCTTCATGGTCATGCCCGCCGTCATCGGCGGCTTCGGCAACTGGTTCGTGCCGCTGATGATCGGCGCGCCGGACATGGCCTTCCCGCGCATGAACAACGTCTCGTTCTGGCTGACGGTCGCCGCCTTCGTGCTGCTGATCATGTCGATGTTCATGGAAGGCGCCCCTGGCGCCCATGGCGTCGGCACGGGCTGGACGATCTATCCGCCGTTCTCCTCATCGGGCCATCCGGGTCCGGCGGTCGATTTCGGCATCTTCGCGCTGCATCTGGCGGGCGCGGCCTCGATCCTCGGCGCGATCAACTTCATCACCACGATCCTGAACATGCGCGCGCCGGGCATGACCCTGCACAAGATGCCGCTGTTCGCCTGGGGCGTGCTGGTGACGGCCTTCCTGCTGCTGCTGGCCCTGCCGGTGCTGGCGGGCGCCATCACCATGCTGCTAACCGACCGCAATTTCGGCACCACCTTCTACGACCCGGCCGGCGGCGGCGACCCGATCCTGTACCAGCACCTGTTCTGGTTCTTCGGGCACCCCGAAGTGTACATCATGATCCTGCCGGCCTTCGGCATCGTCAGCCACATCATCTCGACCTTCTCGAAGAAGCCGATCTTCGGCTATCTCGGCATGGCCTACGCCATGGTCGCGATCGGCGTCGTCGGCTTCATCGTGTGGGCGCACCACATGTACACCGCCGGCCTCTCGCTCAACACGCAGCGCTATTTCGTGTTCGCGACGATGGTCATCGCGGTGCCCACCGGCATCAAGATCTTCTCCTGGATCGCGACGATGTGGGGCGGCTCGATCCGCTTCACCGCGCCGATGATCTGGGCGATCGGCTTCATCTTCCTGTTCACCGTCGGCGGCGTGACCGGCGTGGTGCTGGCCAATGCCGGCGTCGACCGCTCGCTGCACGCGACCTACTACGTCGTGGCGCATTTCCACTACGTCCTGTCGCTGGGCGCGGTGTTCGGCATCTTCGCCGGCTTCTACTACTGGTTCCCGAAGATGAGCGGCTACATGATCCCCGACTGGATCGGTAAGCTGCACTTCTGGGTCGCCTTCTTCGGCGCCAACCTGCTGTTCTTCCCGCAGCACTTCCTCGGCCTGGCCGGCATGCCGCGTCACTATGCGGACTATCCCGACGCCTTCGCGGGCTGGCATTTCTGGTCGTCGATCGGCTCGTACATCTTCGCGGCCGGCCTGCTGATCTTCTTCTACGGCCTCTACGTCGCCTTCTCCCGCAAGGAGCTCGCCGGCGACAACCCGTGGGGCGAAGGCGCGACGACGCTGGAGTGGACCCTGTCCTCGCCGCCGCCCTTCCACCAGTTCGAGACGCTGCCGCGCATCTCGGGCTCGGACCACTAAATCTTCCAGGCGGCGGGCCGACCGGCCCGCCGCCGCCCTTCCCCCGAGCGCCCCTCAGGGCGTTCCGGAGACGGGCGGCGAGACTGCCGCACCAAGCCACACACCGCCGCGCATGACGGCGCGACCAGGATCGAGACCCTCAAGCCGATGTCTGCAGCCTTCGACACCCGCACCGACGGCGACGCGCTGATCTCCACCGGAGATGCGCGCGACTTCTTCGCGCTGCTCAAGCCGCGGGTGATGTCGCTCGTCGTGATCACGGCGCTGGCCGGCATGGCCACCGCGCCGGGCGCGGTGCATCCGGTGATCGCGCTGGCCTCGCTGCTGGCGATCGCGGTGGGGGCCGGCGCCTCGGGCTGCCTCAACATGTGGTACGACGCCGACATCGACCAGTTGATGAGCCGCACGGCCAAGCGCCCGATTCCGTCGGGCCGCGTGCTGCCGTCGGAGGCGCTGGCCTTCGGGCTGACCTTGTCCGTCGGTTCGGTCGTCGTGCTGGGGCTCGTCGCCAATCTGCTGGCGGCGGCGATGCTCGCCTTCACGATCTTCTTCTACGCCGTCGTCTACTCGATGTGGCTGAAGCGCTGGACGCCGCAGAACATCGTCATCGGCGGCGCGGCCGGCGCCTTCCCGCCGATGATCGGCGAGGCGGTCGTCACCGGCGATCTCGGCCTGCATTCCATCGTGCTGTTTGCGATCATCTTCCTGTGGACGCCGCCGCATTTCTGGGCGCTCGCCCTGGTGAAGGCCGCCGACTACGGCCGCGCCGGCATCCCGATGATGCCCAATGTCGCGGGCCCCGCCTCGACCCGTCGCCAGATCGTGCTCTACACGCTGCTGATGGCGCCGGTGGCTGTGCTGCCGGCCCTGATGGGCTTCGCGGGGTTGGCCTATCTGGTCGTCTCCGTGCTGTCGGGTCTCGCCATGATCGTCCTGTCCATCCGCGTCTGGCGGACCACGGAAGGCGAAGCGGCCACCAAGGCCTGCTGGTCGCTGTTCGGTTTCTCGATCCTGTACCTCTTCGGGCTATTTGCCGTGCTCCTGGTCGAGAACGGGCTGGGGCTGATGTGGGCGCTGCCGAAGGTGATCGGATGAGCGAGCCCCGCCCGCAGCCGGTCGCGCCCGCCGCGTTCTCGCCCGAGGACATGGCGCGCCGCAGACGCCGCAACATCGCGCTGGCGCTCGTGCTCGCCGGGCTCGTCGTGTTCTTCTTCGTCGTGACGCTGGTGAAGACCGGCCCCGCCATCCTCAACAGGCCGCTGTGATGAGCACCGCCGCCCAGCCTCCCAAGCATCTCGGCCGCACGGCGCTGATCTGCACCGGCGTGGTCATGGCGATGACCGGGCTCTCCTTTGCGGCCGTGCCGCTCTACGACATGTTCTGCAAGGCGACCGGCTTCGGCGGTACGCCCAAGGTCGGCACCGCCGCCGCCGGCACGATCCTCGACCGGACCATGTCGGTGCGGTTCGACGCCAATGTCGCGCCGAATCTGGGTTGGAAGTTCGAGGCCGAGAGCCCCGAGATCAGCCTGCGCGTCGGTGAAACCAAGACGGTGTTCTACAAGATCACCAACCGCACGGACCGCCCCTCGACGGGGATCGCCAGCTACAATGTCGCGCCTGAGAAGGGCGCCGCTTTCTTCGTCAAGATCCAGTGCTTCTGCTTCACCGAGCACACGCTGCAGCCCGGCGAGAGCCTGGAGGCGCCGGTGGTGTTCTATATCGACCCCGAGATCGCCGCCAATCGCGAGTTCGACGGGCTGAAGGCGCTGACGCTGTCATACACCTACTTCGCCTCCAAGGCGGGGCAGCCGCTGGCCCAGGGCGGGGGAAACCCCGTCAAGGGTGACGCGGGCCGATCGAACCTGTAAAACGGGCGCACCGGAAACGGGCGCTCAACGAACGCTACAAGCACGCTACAAGACGGACGCGGAGACTGAAGACGATGGCCGGGGCCCAGACCAAGAACCACGACTACCACCTCGTCGATCCGAGCCCGTGGCCGCTCATCGGCTCGATCAGCGCGACGATCCTGGCGACGGGCGCCGTGATGTGGATGAAGGCTATGACGCTGGGGGGCATGAAGCTCGGCCCGCTCGTCTTCGGACTCGGTGCGGTCGGCGTGCTCTACACCTTCCTGTCCTGGTGGATGGACGTGGTGCGGGAGGCCGAGCATGAGGGCCACCACACCCGCGTCGTGCAGATGCATCACCGCTACGGCATGCTGATGTTCATCGCCTCCGAGGTGATGTTCTTCGTCGCCTGGTTCTGGGCCTTCTTCGACGCCAGCCTCTTCGCCGGCGAGGCGATCAACTACACCCGCAAGGAATTCACCGGCGGCGTCTGGCCCCCGACCGGGATCCAGACCTTCGACCCCTGGCACCTGCCGCTGCTCAACACGCTGATCCTGCTGACCTCCGGCACGACCGTGACCTGGGCGCATCACGCGCTGATCCATGGCGACCGCAAGGGCCTGAAGCAGGGCCTGTGGCTGACCGTCATCCTCGGCGTGCTGTTCACGATCTGCCAGGTCTACGAATACTCCCACGCCTCCTTCGCTTTCGCCGGCCACATCTACGGCGCGACCTTCTTCATGGCGACCGGCTTCCACGGCGCCCATGTGGTGATCGGCACGATCTTCCTGGCGATCTGCCTGTACCGGGCCTATCTCGGCCACTTCAAGCCGGAGCAGCATCTCGGCTTTGAGTTCGCCGCCTGGTACTGGCACTTCGTCGACGTGGTCTGGCTGTTTCTCTTCGCCGCGATCTATGTCTGGGCGGCAGGCGCACCCGGCGCTCACTGAGCCCCGCACAGCCGCGACAGTTCTTGAAAGGCGGCCTCGGCCGCCTTTCGCATTTCAGGAGGCCGCCATGGCCGACGACCACGTCCAACTGCCCTCGCCCTACAAGACCGGCCTCGCCGGGCGCTGCCCGCGCTGCGGCGAGGGCAAGCTGTTCGAGGGTTTCCTGAAGGTGCGGCCGCGCTGCTCCGCCTGCGGGCTCGATTTCAGCTTCGCCGATTCGGCCGACGGGCCGGCGGTGTTCATCATGCTGATCGCCGGCTTCGCGGTGCTGGGCGCGGCGCTCTATGTCGAGATCGCCTATGAGCCGCCGATCTGGCTGCATCTGACGATCTGGCTGCCGCTGGCGGTGATCGTCTGCCTGGGATTGCTGCGGCCGATGAAGGGGCTCGCGGTCTCCTTGCAATATGTCCACAAGGCGCAGGAAGGCAGGCTCGAAAAGTGAGCGAGACCGCCCCCTCGGCCGCCCCCTCCCCGGGCCGTCCGCGCCTGCTCTGGCCGGCGCTGCTGTCGATTCTCGGCGTCGCGATCCTGTGCACGCTGGGGAGCTGGCAGATCGCGCGGATGAGCGAGAAGCGCGTCTTCATCGACCGGCTCGCCGCCCAGGCGGCCGGCGCGCCAGCCGCCATGCCGGCCACCGCGAGCTGGGGTTCGCTCGACCCCGCCGCGCTCGACCTGACGCGGGTGAGCGCGAGCGGCAGCTTCATCGACGGCCCCTTCGCCGGGGTCCGTACCACCATCGCCGCCGGCGAGCGCGGCACGCGCCAGCTCGCCGGCTTCGGCCGTTGGATCTTCCAGGGGTTTCGGCTCAGCGATGGCGGCGTCATCCTGGTCAATCGCGGCTTCGTGCCGGAAGGCCGGCTCGGCGAGATCAAGCCGGCCTCGGGGCCTGCAACCGTCACCGGCTTCCTGCGCGCGCCGGAAGCCCGCGGCTCATTCACGCCGGCCGACCTGCCCGCCAACCGCGAGTTCTACACCCGCGACCCCGCCGCCATCGCCGCCTCGCTGGGCTTAGGGGCGGCCGCGCCGTTCTATCTCGAGGCGGAGCGCCAGGGCGACGGGCTGACGCCCCCGGCCGGTGTCGATGCGAAGGAGCTGATCGCGCGCATTCCAGACAACCACCTCTCCTATGCGCTGACCTGGTTTGGGCTGGCGCTGACGTTGATCGGGGTGTTTGCGGCCTTCGCCTGGCAGGGGCGCAGGAAAGCTGGGGATCCCGGTTGAACGGATAGCGCGGTCCTTGCCTCGGGCGTCATCCTGGACAAGCGGCGAAGCCGCGCAGGCCGGGATCCATCATAAGGCTCCGTCGCTGCCCCAGGATGGATCCCGGTCGACCTACGGTCGCCCAGGATGACGCGCTAGGTTCAAGTCGGCTTCGGTTCGCGAACAGATGGACCGCCGCCGCGTTCAAGGCTTTGCCCTCGCCGCCCGGCGGGCCTATAGCTGTCCCCACGCCCACATCACGCCAGATCACCGAGACAAGACGCCGTGCTGCATGTGTCCACCCGCGGGGAGGCTCCCGCCCTCTCCTTCTCCGATGCGCTGCTGGCCGGGCTCGCCCGCGATGGCGGGCTTTATGTGCCCAAGGCCTGGCCGACGCTGACGGCCGACGAGATCGCCGGCTTCTCGGGCCGCAGCTATGCCGACGTCGCCGAGCGGATCGTCGGTGCGCTGGCCGATGGCGATGTCGAGGGGTCGGCGCTGTCTGCGATGATCGCGGAGGCTTACGCCACCTTCCGGCACCCGGCCGTCTGCCCGCTGAACCAGATCGGCGACAATCTCTTCGTGCTGGAGCTGTTCCACGGCCCGACGCTCGCCTTCAAGGATGTGGCGATGCAGCTGCTCGGGCGGCTGATGGACCATGTGCTGAAGCTGCGCGGCGAGCGCGCCACCATCGTCGGCGCGACCTCGGGCGATACCGGCGGCGCGGCGATCGACGCCTTCAAGGGGCTGGAGCGGGTCGACATCTTCATCCTCTACCCGCAGGGGCGCGTCTCCGACGTGCAGCGCCGGCAGATGACGACGGTCGAGGCCGACAATGTCCATGCGGTGGCGGTCGACGGCACCTTCGACGACTGCCAGAACCTGGTGAAGGCGCTGTTCAACCACCACACCTTCCGCGACGAGATCGGCCTCTCGGGCGTGAACTCGATCAACTGGGCCCGCATCGCGGCGCAGGTGGTCTATTACTTCACCGCCGCCGTCTCGCTCGGCGCGCCCGGCCGCAAGGTGTCGTTTGCGGTGCCGACCGGGAATTTCGGCGACGTGCTGGCGGGTTATGTTGCCAAGCGGATGGGGCTGCCGATCGAGCGCCTGCTGATCGGGACCAACAGCAACGACATCCTGGCGCGCACGCTTGCCACCGGCGCCTATGAAATGAAGGGCGTGCACGCCACGACCTCGCCCTCGATGGACATCCAGATCTCCTCGAATTTCGAGCGGCTGCTGTTCGAGGCGCATGGCCGCGACGGCGCGGCGGTGCGCCGGCTGATGCAGTCGCTGCAGCAATCGGGGCGCTTCGAGATCGCGGAGGGGCCGCTTGCCGCGATTCGCAGCGAGTTCGACGCGGTCGGCATCGACGAGGCGGCGACCTCGGCCGAGATCGGCCGGAGCTGGCGCGAGGCGGGCTATCTGCTCGATCCGCATACGGCTGTCGGCGTGGCGGCGGCGCGCGGGGGGCTTTTGAAGGATCCGGCGACGCCGATGGTCGTGCTCGGCACCGCCCATCCTGCCAAGTTCCCGGCCGCGGTGAAGGCCGCGAGCGGCGTCACGCCCGCGCTGCCGGCGCATCTCGCGGATCTGATGGAGCGGCAGGAGCGGTTCACCTCGATGCCTAACGACCAAGGCGCGATCGAAGCCTTCGTGCGGGCCAAGGCCCGTGCGGTGCGGAGCGTGGCGGCAYGAGTGCGGMGATGMSCGTGGCGGGCCCCGSCGAKRTCGCCGCGGCCGCGCCAGGCTGGCGGTCTGCCGC
>NNBT01001966.1_pt1 | contig 43727 bp, 47 predicted proteins | sample 1173831 | NCBI WGS metagenome assembly NNBT01 (sample SAMN07173936, study PRJNA388173) | plant metagenome | isolation source: symbiotic tissue sample KVJ10 | place: Norway: Troms, Kvaloya island | reverse complement strand
CCCGCGCGGGCGCAGGGTCAAGCCCGCCTAGCCTCCGCCGCCAGGACCGCGTACTCCCGCCCGCATGAGCGACCTCTYTCCCCCCTTCGAGCCCSASCGCGCCGTATCCAAGCGCGCCCGCTTCAAGCCCATTCCGTTTCGGCTGCTCGCGCCCAATGTCATCACCCTGCTGGCGCTGTGCCTGGGGCTGACTGCGATGCGCCTCGTCGTCGAGGGCAAGCTCGACACGGCGACCATCTGCATCCTGGTAGCGGCCGCGCTCGACGGCGTCGACGGGCGGCTGGCGCGGATGCTCAAGGGCACGTCGCGTTTTGGGGCAGAGCTCGATTCGCTCTCCGATTTCGTCAATTTCGGCGTCGCCACCGGCTATGTGCTGTGGATCTTCGTCCTGCACGACCTGAGGTCGTTCGGCTGGATCATCGTGCTGACGCTGGCCTGCGCCATGGCGCTGCGGCTCGCGCGCTTCAACGTCATGATCGACGATCCCGACCGTCCGGAATGGCAGAAGAACTTCTTCGTCGGAATGCCGGCGCCGGCCGGTGCGATCACGGCGATGCTGCCGCTCTATCTGCATTTCATCGGCGTGCCCGTGCAGGACTACGGTGCGGTTCCGGTCGGCGCCTACATCCTGTTCATCGCCTTCCTGACGATCTCGCGCATCCCCTGCTATGCCGGCAAGACGTTGGGCACCCGCGTCCCGCGCGACAGGGTGCTGCCGATCTTCGTGGCGGTCGTGGTCGTGGCGGGCCTGCTGTTTGCCTATCCGTTCGAAATGCTGTCGTTGATCGTGATCGCCTATCTCGCGCTCATTCCGCTGAGCGCGGCCCGCTACCGCAAGCTCGAGCGCGAGCACGAGGCGTCGCGCGATCAGGATGGGGCTGGGGACGGCCCCGTCGTGGCGGCCGTGCCGCCCGCGGGCAACGCCGGATAGGCCGGCCGTTCTACCGCTTGCGCCCGGTAAGCCGGGCCGCATTGGCGCGGGTGCGCTTCGAGAACGGCTCCAGCGTCGAATTGGCCGCCTTGGCCGCTTCTTCCGCGAAATCGACCGCAGCCAGCGGGTTGAGCGCGACGCCCCACCAGAACATCATGGCCGCCTGGCCCGCGGCGAAGCCGCTTTCCATCACGGCCGAGATCTTTTCGCTGACGGCGCTGGCCGCCTCGCGCTGACCATGGCTGTCGCCGAGAGCGCCCCGCATCAGGATCGGCATCCGCATGGCGATGGTCAGCCCCGCATCGGCCTGCAGCGTCGCCATCCGGGTGGCGAGCGCCTGAGCGTGCCCTCCCGCGGCGGTCGCGGAACGCGGCTTCCTTTTCGATGACGCCATGGTGGTGAGGCTCCGGAAAGGACGGGGGACGGGAAAGTCGAAGGCGCCTCCCGGCAGGGAGGTCGCGCTGTCCCACAGCCAGCCAGTGTGGCCGGTCGCGATCGGTTGTGCAACGCAGCATGGCCCGCTTGGTTGCACCAATTATGCGCATGGTGAATGACGCGGTGAAGATTTGCGCTTTTGCCTGCGTTGAGTGCGGGGCGAAACGCCGGATTTATCCAGGCGCGAAAATGCTCTAGAGCCTGTGGACGCCGCGCGGCGTTCCGGCCGCGCCGAAACCCCATCGGTCTGCCCTTGAGCTTCTTTGCCTCTCCCAAACATCCCGGCTGGCGGCCCATGCTGGTTCTGGCCTCGGCCTCGCCGCGCCGGCTCGCCCTGCTCGAACAGGCGGGCCTGAAGCCCGACGCCATGCTGCCGGCCGATCTCGACGAGACGCCGCTGAAGGGTGAGCGCCCGCGCGATCTCTCGCGCCGCCTCGCCCGGGAGAAGGCGCAGGCCGCCAGGATCGGCGCCGCAAGCCGGCCCGATCTCGAAGGCTGCTACATCGTCGCCGCCGACACGGTGGTCGCGGTGGGACGGCGCATCCTGCCCAAGGCCGAGATCGTCGACGAGGCCGCCGCCTGCCTGCGCCTGCTGTCGGGCCGCGCCCACCGCGTCTACACCTCGGTGGCGCTGGTGACGCCAAGCGGGGCGATCCGCGAGCGTGTCGTCGAGACGCGGCTGCGTTTCAAGCGCCTCGCCAGCGAGGATATCGAAACCTATCTCGCCTCCGGTGAATGGCGCGGCAAGGCCGGCGGCTATGCCATCCAGGGCATCGCCGGCTCCTTCGTGGTCAAGCTCGTCGGCTCCTACACCGCCGTCGTCGGCCTGCCCCTGCACGAGACGGTGAACCTGCTGGGCGGTGAAGGTTTTCCGGTGCGGTTCGGCTGGATGAATGTGGGATAGGGCGTCAGCCCGGCCCGTGTCTCGGGCGCGGAGACGACTCTAGGCGCTCAGCCGCGTGACGCTTTCGTTCGCAGCGTCCGCTTCGCCCGGGCTGCCGACATCGACCGCCAGGACCGTGCGCATCAGGGCGGTCTGAACCGTGGCGAGGTCCACCGCCTCATGCGTCTCGATGGCGCTTTGTGCGGCTTGGGCCGCGGCTTCGATGCCGGTGAAGCCGAGTGTTCCGGCAACGCCCTTGAGCGTGTGCAGTTCGCGCACGGCAAGCCCGGGCTCGCCACGGGCGAGGGCCTTGCCGGCGGCCGAGGCCATGCCGGTGGCGTCCGGCCAGAAGCCCCGCGTCAACTCGCGCAGAAGATCGTCGCCGATCTCGCGGCGCAGCGCGTCCCGGGCGGCATGGTCGATCAACGCCGCTCCCGCAGTGCCGTTCAGCAGCGAAGTCTGCGCCGCCTCTGCGGTCGGCTCCGCCGCGGACAGCCGATCCGGCAGCCATTTCGAGAGGATCGCCGCCATTTTCGCGCGGTTGATCGGCTTGGCGACGAAGTCGCTCATGCCGGCGGCGAGGCAGTCCTCGCGGTCGGAGGAGAAGGCGTTCGCGGTGAGCCCGACCACCGGCAGATCCGCCAGCTCCGGTCGCTCGCGAATGGCGCGTGTCGCATCCAGCCCGCTCATGACGGGCATCTGCATGTCCATCAAGACGAGGTCGTAAGAGGTCGCGCTCGCAAGGTGGACGGCGATCGCGCCATCGGGCGCATGGTCGACCTCGAGGCCAAAGCGCTGCAGCAGCTCGCGCGCCACGGTGAAATTCACGAGGTTGTCTTCCGCCACGAGCACGCGGCCACGGAACGTCCGGTCCAGCGCCATATCGGGCGCGCGCTCCACCGGGCCGGCCGACGCCGATACCGGCCCGACTGGCAAGGTGAACCAGAAGCGGGTGCCACCACCCTCGCGGGGGCTGACGCCGATCTCGCCTCCCAGCGCGCCGATCAGCCGGCGGCAGATCGCCAGGCCGAGGCCCGTGCCGCCGAAACGGCGGTTGATCGTGATGTCGAGCTGGCTGAAGTCCTGGAACAGCCGGTCGCGGGCTTCGGGCGGGATGCCGATGCCCGTATCCTCCACCTCGACCCGCAGCAGCTCCGCATCGAGGCTGCAGACCAGCCGGACCCAGCCGCTGTCGGTGAACTTCACGGCATTGCCGACGAGATTGAACAGAATCTGCCGAAGCCGCGTCGCATCCGTCGTCACCAGCGCGTGGGGGTTGTCGACATGCAGCGTGACGCCCTTCTCGCGCGCACGCTGGCCCATCACATTGGCGACCGCCGAACAGACGCTGTCGAGTTCGAACGGAGCGAGCTCATATTCGACCGCGCCCGATTCCAGCTTCGAGAAATCGAGGATGTCGTCGATCAGCGCGAGAAGCGTGTCGCTGCAGTCGCCGATGACCGCCAGCTGCTCGCGCTGGGTGGCGCTCATGCTGGAATCGCCGATGACATCGACCATGCCGATGATGCCGTTGAGCGGCGTGCGAATTTCATGGCTCATCGTCGCCAGGAAGATCGACTTGGCGCGCGCGCCGGCCTCGGCCCGTCGCGCCGCATCGGCGCTTTCGATGCTCTGCCGCTCGAAGCGCAGCCGCGCGATGCGGATGAAATAGAGCTGGACGCCGAGATAGACCACGATCACGCCCAGCGACACGATCAGCGCCGTCATGGCGCTGGCCAGCTGGTCGTAGGCCGCCCGCAAGCCGGCCCGGTCCTCGACCCTTATGCGCGAATGGGCGAGATTGGAGATGTTGAGCAGGCGCTCGGACATCTGCGCCATGCGGTCGAGCTCGGCCAGGAGCGGGGATTCGCGCTCCGCGATGTCGCCGGACTGGTCCAGCCCGTCGATCAGAGGCGCGAGCATCATGATGCGCTGCCGCACCTCCTGCGAGAGCGAGATCAGCTCGATGTCGCTGCCGAACTTGGTCGCGTAGTGGTCGCTCGTGAGCAGTCCCGTGCGGCTGTAGAGGATGTCGTAGCGCAGGGACACGTCAGCGCGCCGCGCCGGCGTGAAACCGCTGTCGAGTTCGCGAACCGCGACCGCAAGCTTCTTGATCTCGCGGTCGAGCTGGTAGGCGGCCCACACCGCGTCCTCGCGCACGCTTTCATCCGATGCGCGATGGCGTGATCCCAGCGCGGAGAAGGTCGCCAGCACGACGCCCCCCAGCAGCAGGCTGATGCCGACCAGCACCAGGATCCCGATGTTGTAAGGCCTGATCTTCATCGGGCGCCGCCTCTCCGCGACAGCGCGTCAGCGAACCTCGATGCTCTTGAGCTGCCAGGCGGACCGGCCGAAATAGAGCTCGTTGTAAAGGCTCGGGTCCTCGTCGAAGGGATAGATCACGAAGATCGGGCCCTTCTCGCGCACCGAGATCGGCTTGTCGTTGATCTTCGTCGCGAGGATCACCGGCCATTTGCGCAGATCCGCGACCGGGATTTCCACGACATAGTCGTTGAGCGCCGTCACCCGCAGCATCGTGCCGGTCGCGCCGACGAGATCGAGCAGGGCGGAGCCCAGAGGCCCTTCGAACCGCGTCTTCTCGGGATACCACGGTGTCTTGGCGACGGTCACCCGGCCCGGCAGAGCCTCCAGCATGGCGGCATCGAGCGAGACGCCGTTCGGGCCGTTGCGGTGGGCGATCTTGCCACCGACGGTCAGGATGACGGGGCCCTTGGGTGCGGGGATCTCGGCTGCCGCCGCGAGGCTGACGACGGTGAACAGCGAAAGGCAGAGTGCGGCGATACGCATGAACATGGGTGCAATCCCTGGATGACGTAGGGTTGAGATCAGCTGGCGAGGGCGATGGGCAGGGCGGGGGCGTCCGTGGTCGCGCCCATCAGGGCGACAACGTCGCTCCAGCGCGCCTCGAACGCTGCGACGCAGGCCGGATCGAACTGGCTGCCCGCGCCGGCCCGGAGGAAATCGCGCGCCTTCTCGATCGGCCAGCCGCGCCGATAGACGCGGTCGGCACAGAGCGCCTCGAAGACGTCGGCGACGGCCGCGATCCGCCCTTCGATGGGGATCTGCTCGCCCGCCAGCCCGCGCGGATAGCCTGTGCCGTCCCAGCGTTCGTGGTGCGAACTCGTGATCCGCTCGGCGCAGCGCATTAGGGCCGAGCGTCCGTTCGCCAGGATCGCCTCGCCGATCGCAACATGCGTGCGCATCACCGCCATCTCCTCGTCGGTCAGGCGGGCAGGCTTCTGCAGGATGAAATCGGGAATGCCGATCTTGCCGACATCATGCATCGGCGCAGCGGCGTGGAGGGTGTCGCACTGGTCCTCGTCGAGACCGAGCCCCTCCGCGACGATGCGGCACAGGGCCGCCATGCGCGCGACATGGTCGCCGGTGTGGCCGTCGCGGCATTCGATGGCGCGCGCCAGGCGCCGCGCCATGTCGCGCTGGCTGTCGGCGAGGTCCCGCGTGGCCCGGCGCACCTCCCTGGCGAGCCAGGTTGCCTTGTCGCGCATTGCCGTCTGCGCTTCGCGCAGCCCGAGCAGGTTCTGCACCCGCACGCGCAACTCCACCGGCTCGATCGGCTTGCGCAGGAAGTCGGTCGCCCCCGCATCGAGCGCGGCGATCCGCGTATCCCGCTGCTCGTCGGTGGTCACCATCACGATCGGCTGGTCACGGTGATGGGGCAGCTGCCGCAGGGCGCGGATGAAGGTGACGCCGTCCATCTCGGGCATCATGTAGTCAACGAGCACGAGGTCGAACTCGGTGGTCGCGGCGGCGGCCAGCGCCTCCAGCGGATTCGCAAAGACCGAGATCTCATGCTCGCCGATATTGTTCACGATGCCGCGCAGCACCATCAGATAGGTGCGGTTGTCGTCGACGATCAGAATCTTCATGGGCCTTGGCCTTCAGCGCGACCGGCCGTGCACAGATCACGCGGGCCGGTGGTCTGTCCCAGGCCGAACCGGCGGGGCAGAACGGCGGCTGACGACTCGCCAGGGCAATCGCCATGGCCGGCCTCACGCAACTGCACGGAACGATCCTACAATAATCGTGCGCTGACGTTGGTAGAGCTCGAACATTAAAATAATTTCAATTCAATCGTAAAAACCGCGATGACTGTGCCCTTCGGTTCAGGCCGTCTCCGGATTCCCGCGCTGTGCTCTGAGCGGCGCGCCAGGCCCCGCAGATCGACGTCGCGACGTCGCGAAAATGGCCGCGCTGCCCTTGCGGAATTGCCAGTCGGACGCTGCTATCACTTCGAATGGCAACCCACCCGAAGCGCCGGTTCGAACGCTCCTGTTCCCAGCCTCACCAGAGGCGGCTGCCGGGCACGCCCTTGAAGGGGCCGGCGACATGGGACGTGATCCAGCCGCCATAGAATCCGCCCGGCTGTGGCGTGACCGTCTCGCCATCGACCAGACAGGCGTCGAAGGGCGCGGCATAGAAGGCGATGAAGCCTGCCAGCATGCGAAAGGCCGGCGTCGGCGACGGATAAAGCCAGCCCACCTGGCGCAGCGCCTGGTCTGCGATCTCCAGATCGACATAAGCCGCATGGCCCTTCCACTCGCAGATCGACCGGTGCGGGGACGGCAGCAGGCGCGCATTCTTCAGGCTGTCGGGCGGCACGTAATAGGTCGGCGGGTGGCTGGTCTCGATGACGCGAACGGATGCGGTCGTGTCGACGATGGTCGCCCCACGATGGCGGATCACAATGCGGCGCGCGCAGGGCTCGGCGATGGCCGGGCGTGGAAAGGACCAGACGCTCTCCTGTCCCTCTCCGGCAGGCTCGGGCACGACATGCATGGCGTTGTCTCTCCGTTGCGTGCGATCGGGATACGGTGCGGCCGCGAATCAAAAGACGGCATGGTCTCCCCGATCCGGCGCCGCGGAACCGTTCACGACGTCGCGGTAGAAGTCGAACAGCGTCTCGGTTCCCGTCGAGGGCGTGGCCGCCGCATCATACCGACCCGTCTGCGGGTTCAGCACCAGCATGGATTCGGTCGCATAGTACCGGCCGATCCTGGCCAGCTCGGCCTTGGCCGCCAGCGACGGCGCCAGGGCGCCGGCGAGGCTCAGCCCCGCGATGATGGCGTCGAGCAGCCCGACGGGAACGGACCGGAAGCGCGGCGGGCGTCCCAGCAGGGCAAACAGCGCCTCGCCCTGCTGGCGCGGCGTGATCGCCTCGCCCGGCCCGCCGATGGGCAGGACGCGGTTCCACCGGCTCTCATCCTCCAGGCAGCCGGCGATGTAGTCGGCTAGGTCGCGGTCGCTGATCGGCGTGCAGGCGGTCAGGGCGCCATCGCCGAAGAGCAGGAAGGGCTTGCCCTGACGCACCCGCTCGATCTGCCCTGACAGCGACTTGAAGAAGGCGGTCGGCCTGACAATCGAATAGCGCAGGCCTGACTCGATCAGCGCTGCCTCGAAGGCCAGCTTGGCCTGCTGGAAGGCCAGCAGCGGCTTCTGCACGCAGATCGCCGAGAGCAGCACGAAATGCGCCACGCCGGCCCGCTGGGCTGCGTCCAGGACGGTGAGATGCGCGCGATGGTCGATGGCCCAGGCGTCGCCGGGCGCCCCCGTGCGCGAGGCCATGCAAGACACCACCGCGTCGAACGGCTCGCCCGCAAACCCGTCCCGGGACAGCGATTGCGGATCGGCGACGTCGACCACCCGGACGCTGGCCCCATCCCACCGTCCGGCAGGATCGGGCGGTGCGACCGACGCAGGCGCGCCGGGACGGGCCCGAACGAAGCAGACGACGTCATGGCCGCGCCGCACGAGCGCGCCGCCTGTCGCGCGGCCGATGGTGCCGGTCGCCCCGAGCAGGCAGATCCGCTGGCGAGCCTTTGACGGCAGCGCGTCGGGCTGCGCTGTCGCGGCAGGGCGGTCTCTGCATGCTTGGTCCGGCACGGCGCTGTCGATCCCCGTCACAGAGCCTCCGTCGATCGCGCCCCGAGGCGGCATGGCGGCCGCGATGAGATCGCGTCCCGTCGTCCCTGGCAAGAGCGTCCCCTCGGCGGCCCGGCTTGCGCCTTGCCCCATAACCCCTGATCTTGCCTTCGCGAACGCAGCCAGCCTCACAAGGCGCGCGCAACGGAGGAAGATGCATGTCGGGACGTTTGAGGGGCAAGGTCGCGATCGTGGCCGGGGCGGGGTCGATCGGGCCGGGCTGGGGCAATGGCAAGGCCACCGCCACCGTCTTCGCCCGCGAGGGCGCCAGGGTGATCTGCGCCGACATCAACCGCGACGCCGCCGAGGAGACCGCCGCCTTCATCCAGAACGAGGGCGGCCAGGCCTTCGCCGTCCAGACCGACGTCACCAGCAACGACGCCATGGCCGATCTCGTCGGTCGCACGCTCGGACGCTATGGCCGCATCGACATCCTCGACAACAATGTCGGCATCGCCGAGGTCGGCGGCGTCGTGGAACTGTCCGAGGAAGTCTGGGACCGCGTCTTCAAGGTCAACCTCACCGGGGCCTTCCTGGCGATGAAGCACGTCATCCCGGTGATGCAGCGCCAGTTCGAGGAGAGCGGGGAGGGCGGCTCGATCATCAACATCTCCTCGATCGCCTCGATCCGCTACACCGGCGTGCCCTATGCCAGCTATTCCGCGACCAAGGCGGCGCTGAACCAGCTCACCCGCACCACGGCGGTCCAGTATGCGGCCCAGAAGATCCGTGTGAACGCGATCCTGCCCGGGCTGATGAAGACGCCGATGGTCGAGCATTCCGCCGGCCTCGCCCAGGTCTATGGCCAGGGCGACATCGACGCGATGTGGGCGGCCCGCGATGCGCAGGTGCCGATGGGCCATATGGGCGAGGCCTGGGACGTCGCCTACGCCGCGCTGTTTCTCGCCAGCGACGAAGCGCGCTATGTCACCGGGCTCGAAATGGTGGTCGATGGAGGAATCACGCTCAAATATGGCTGACAATGAAAACACCCCGCCGGAGGCTGCTGCGCCCATCGCCCGGGCGCTGAAACCCTGCGCGAACTGCGGCAAGCCGGCGGTGGCGCGCTACAAGCCCTTCTGCTCGTCGCGCTGCGCCGATATCGACCTCGGGCGCTGGCTTAAGGGCAGCTATGTGATTCCAGGCGAGGCCGTCGAGGAAACCGAGACCGGCCTGCCGTCGCGCGAGCAGGACGACGGCTGATACGCCGCGCGGCGTTTCATGCGCCATTCAGGTAGGGCGCCCTATCAGGAACCATACCGTCTGGCGAAGCATTGATGACGGCGCATTGGAACACCTTGAGAGGACAGGCACGATGATCCGCAAGTTCGCATTGATGGCGCTCGCCGGCGCGACGCTCCTGGCGTCGCCCGCCAGCGCGCAGCTCTATGGCGACCCCTTCTCGTCGATCCGCCCGGGTCAAGGCCGCCAGGCGCCGCCGCCGCCCGGTTACGAGCCGCGCCAGCGCTATCAGGCCCAGCCCGACAACCGGGGTTACGATCGCGGTTACGACGACCGTCGCCGCTATGATCGCGGCCGGGGCTATGATGACGGCCCGCGCTATCCCCGCGGCGGCGCGCGCTATGGCGATTTCTGTGCGACCTCGCGCGGCCCCTGCCAGACCCGTCCGCAGCCGGTGGGCACCTCCTGCCGCTGCCAGATCGACGGTCTGACCAAGCGCGGCATCATCCAGTAGCAGCGCCTCCGAGCGTCCGGCCTCGGCTGCGCCCGACGAATGACGACAGACAAGGGCGGCAGGCTTCTGCCGCCCTTGTCGTTGCGATCCCCCTCCGCTCGGCCAAAGGGCGTCGGTCGACCAAGCCTGCTCACCCCTTGACCTTCACCCCGTCGCGGGCGACTCGGCTGCGGCGGCAGGACGGGACACAAACCACATGGCCTATACTGACGAACTCGAGGCGGTGCTCGAGGCGGAGCAGGCGCTCAGGCGCAGGATCGCGCTCAGCCTCGCGCAGGAGCGCGGCGAGGCCGCCGGCGCGGCGCTGCTGGAACACCAGATGCAGGCCGCCGACGCGGCCATCGAATATTGGCTGGACGAGGCCGAGGACGCGCATGACGCCCACGCATTCCGGCCGCTCACGCCTTTGCAGTCCCTGCTCGCGGAACACCGCGCCGTCTGCGAGCGCATCCTCGACATCCGCGATCGCCGCCTGTCCTGACGGGGTATGGGCGCCGGCAGGCGGCCTGCGCGAGCGTCGCAGGCCAGCCGCGACGGCCGCGAGGCATTTGTGGCGCGACGCCCGCGCGATCGGGTCAGCGGATTGAAACGGAAACGCCGGATCGCAGGGGTCCCCCCGATGGCCGCCCGGGACCGCTCGTCGCACGGGGGCGTGCGGACGACGCCTGCCAACAGCGTCGGCCAGCCAAGGCTCCCATGACGACACGGGTCGGATAAATTCGATTATTCAGGGAAGTGATGGTGCCCAGACCTGGATTCGAACCAGGGACACTGCGATTTTCAGTCGCATGCTCTACCAACTGAGCTATCTGGGCGCCGGGGGAGCGGTGAACCGCAACCCTGTTGGTCGGCGCGGTATAGTCGCTGGCGCGGAGGCTGTCCAGTCGCTTCGACGGCTTTGTGACATCGATCTGCAGGTCGGGGCAGGCAGGCTGCCGCCGCATGCGGAAACCCGCAGGATTGTCGCCCCGACGGCTTGTCAAAGCGGTCGGCCATCGGGCATAGAGCATCCAACGGAGACGTGGCCGAGAGGCTGAAGGCACTCGTTTGCTAAATGAGCATACCCCAAAAGGGTATCGAGGGTTCGAATCCCTCCGTCTCCGCCACCGCCCATAACCAGTTGAAAAATATCATATTTTTTCGGCGGCGACTCTCCTTTTTGGGGAACTGTTTGGGGTCATGTTTGGGGTGCAGAGCGTCTCTGCCATCTCCTCATGTGACGCTGGCCACGACAGAGATTCGCTCCCACCCCTGATTGCGCCCTTTAAACTCGTCCGCAGTGACCTCGGCAGATGCGTCGCGTCAAAGCTGCGGAGCATCCCTTCAACCTGCTGATCGTTACCGCCGAGCACGGCGAAATAGTTGCCGAGCGGCGCAAGCCCGGTCGATTGATTGTCAGGGTCGATGAAGCCAATGCGCCCCCTCAGTATGAAGAGGTCCCCTGTGCCGATCAGCCGGTCATGGAAAATCGCCTGATGGAATTGATTGTAGAGCAGCAGAATGATCGTTTTCGCTCGCCCGGCTCGCCATTCTGAAACTGACTTTTCGACGAAGGCTGCCGCATGTGTGTAGGGAGGGTTGACGAAGACGACGTCGCCTTCCCACGGTTGCGCCAGCCCATCCTCTTCCTCGCAGAAGAACCGCCTTGCCCGCACGGGGCTCTCCGGATGACCGCATGGGTCCAGATCGAACGGCCCGAAGATGCTCTCCAGAGGCTCTGTGACGGCGGGCGGGGTGAACCGCCAGTTTCGCCTACCTTTCTCAAAGCGCGAGACCTGTGGCTTTGCGAAGCGCATCTGCGGCGCGATGATGTTGGCGACGGAGAGCATGGACGCTACGCGAGCCTGACCAACCTCGACGCGGCTGACAGCGCCGGCCGAACATCCCGCCTTTACGGCCAGCGCTTCGATCGACAGCCCCCTCTTCAGCCTCGCAGCCTTCAGGCGCGGCCCCAGCGCCTTGCCGGGCGTCAAGCCTACGATGTGCAAGTCCAGCGCGTGCATGGTCGCTTCGAGCAGCGCGATGGTGCCCCGGCCGCGCTCAAGCTCCCATATCGTGTTGAGCGTGTAACCGGTCTTGGTCGCGAGTTCGGCCAGCGACAAGCCAGAGCCCTCGCGCTTGGCGCGGAGGTCGTCGAAGAGGGGAGGCATAGGCTGGGTGTTTTTTCATCCGGAGTGAGGTGGAAGCAGCACCATGCCGCTGCGCCATCGTTCGGCCAAGCCCACGACAGGCTTTGTCCACTTCATTGCGATTGTATCGTGCGATACAAAAATATTGACTCAGATGCGACCGATAACCCATAGTCTATTTGTCAATTGTAGAAGTTTTGAAAATGAACATCTCCACACCAACAGAACAAACCTACTCCTCTCTTACCCGCGCTTTTGATTTCTTCAACGAGCGACTGTTTCAGAGCACGCTTCCGCCTTGCCTTGTTACCCTGCAACGCAAAAACCAATCCCTTGGTTATTTTGCGGGAGGGCGTTTCGGTTCAAAGGACGGCGTGGAGATCACTGATGAGATCGCGCTGAATCCTTCGCACTTTCGCAGCCAGACAACGGAAGACACCCTTTCCACACTTGTCCATGAGATGGCGCATCTCTGGCAGCACCATCTCGGGAAGAAGCCGCGCGCTGGCTATCACGACAAGCAGTGGGCGGCGAAGATGCACGAAATCGGCCTGATCCCGTCCAATACCGCTGCGCCGGGCGGCAAGGAGACCGGCCAGAAGATGTCGCACTACATCGCGCCGGGTGGCCCATTCCAGACCGCCTTTGCCGAATTGGACGAGGCCGGCTTCGATGACCTCTATGTCGAGCGGTGGGCCGATGCGGACACGCGTAAGAACAAGGCGAAGGCAGCGAGCAAGACGCGCTTCGCCTGTCCAAGCTGCCCGCAGAAGGCGTGGGCAAAGTCCAGCGCCCGGTTCATGTGCTGCGAGTGTGAGGCGGTCATGGAAGCCGCATAGGGGCTGGGCTCGACGCGGGTGTGCAGCAAGCCACCCGCGCCGACCGCCGTTCGAGGCCACCTTCGGTCCAGTCGAGGCCTTGCCATCTCCCAGCGTAATCGAAGCGCCAAGGATGGGAGGGCGTCGTCGAGTTAGGTTTGACCCGCGACACTCAACCGACGCCGCTTGTATCAAAACGGGATGTCATCATCCAACGGCGATTTCGGCATGGTTCGCTGAACGGCGTCAAGTCTCGTCAGAAGGTTTTCGAGAACAATGCTTTGTTTGTCAGCTTGGAGAGAATTGAGCATTGAGAGAAAATTCTGTAAAATTTCGGTCTCGATTCTTTTAACTTTCCAGTATGTGAATGAGCCGTGGAGGAATAATCTGGCGAGACTTGACACATCAGGAACATATTCTTCAAGCATAGACCTTCGATAAATGGCTTCAAGTCCTACAATTATTTTGCCATTATCTCTTTCATATTTTGTCGACTGCTCGATGGACGCAATTATTTCGATCAGAGCTTCTGAAAACTTCCTGTATATCCTTGTTTCCTTGAGAGAGAACGACAATTTCTCAAATTGACCGGCAGCTACCGCCGCCTTAACAGCAGAAAAATTTGCAAATCTGTCTTCTCGACTTCGAAGACACATATTCGATACAATTTTTTTATATTTGAAATCAGACAGCGATTCCTCAATAATTATCTGTTCGAATAATTTTCCAACAAAATAAACTTCAGTCTGAAAATCGTATACCGAACGCGAGAATTCCGGCGGAACTTCACACCACCAGTTTAATGAGATGCTCTTGTCCGCATTGACAATGTCGCCGTCTATACTTTTACCAAATCCAAAATCGATAATTTTAGGACTTCCATCAAAATCGACAATTATATTCAGTGGCCTGATGTCTCTATGGAGTATGTTTTTTGATTCGAGATGGACAAAACCGTCGACTACTTTCTCAAAAATACCGTCGATCATTGATGGATTTCGGCGAGAAAACTCGATAATATTCTCTCCCTCAACATATTCCATCAGTATGTATGCAGTTCCAAGCTCACTATAATCGTAATAATTGAACACTCTAACTATATTTGGATGATTCAGCCGAAATAGAATTTTCGCCTCATGGTTGAATCTACGAAGTAACTCTATATATTCTTCAGGAGAATCCTTCTTTGCGAAGAAAGGGCTATATTTTTTAGCAACGAAATTGCAATCCATGTTCTCATCATGAATTAATATTGTCTCACCGCAAGCTCCTGCGCCGAGACGCTTCAGAGCCTTGAATTTTGCCGGCCGATTGAATTCTATCGTATCGGGAAGATTCTTGCTTTCCACGCGTGCTTTCCACCTGTTGATGGCTGGTTCAAGCCAACTGTCGCATGAACATCGCGCGGCCGAAAGAGATCGGCCATGGGTTCTCGTGCAGCGTGCACAGCCCCCCTCACTGCCGGCTGGACGATACCGGCGGTCCCACGGCTCGCTGTCATCCCAAAGCCGGCACCATCCCCTTCGAGCGTAAGCTCGCCGCAATTGAGGTTATGCCAACGAGCCAGTCTGGACGAACAGCAGGAAAGGAATGGCCGTCTATGCCGGGCACGGGCGACGATGTCCCACGCCGGCCTTCGCATTTCCCTACGCCGCCTTCAGGATGCGATGAACCTGCATGCGGCTGACACCAAGGGCCTTGGCTATCTCGGTCGGGCCTTTGCCCTCCATCTTCAAGCTCCGCACCTTCTCGGGGTCGATGCGACGCTTGCCGCCCTTGTAGACGCCGGCCACCTTGGCGATCGCGATCCCGTCTCGCTGCCGGGCCTTGATGAAGCTGCGCTCCATTTCGGCGACCATCCCGAGAACTGTCAGCACGATCCGACCGACATCGCCTTTGGTTGAGACATGGGGCTCAAGGACCGTAAGGGATGCCTGCCGCTCGTCGCACTCGTGGACAATGTTGAGAACATCGCGGGTTGAACGACCGAGCCGATCGAGGCGGGTGACCATCAGTTCGTCGCCGGGCCGAAGGAAGTCGAGGATTGAAGCCAGTTCATCGCGGCCATCGCGGCTCGCGCCGCTGACCTTCTCCTTCCGGATGACCGTGCAGCCCTCCGCCTTCAGGCGCTCGACCTGCCCGTCATAGTCTTGGTCGGCGGTCGAGACGCGGGCGTAACCGATCTTGGTCATCTAGGGCTCTTCCGTAACATCAGGCTCTTGACCATCGATCAATGGAGTAACATTGATATCGAGTCAATCCTGATGTTACGCAATCCGCGCAACTTCTCCGCGTCACGCGGAGGTATACCGTGATGTGCCGACGCGCGGGCCGATATTCACACGGAACGGCCGCCATGCCGGATTGCGCGTCCGGCCCTGCTATAAGCGGGAAGCGGCGAAATCTGCTGTTTCCAAAGGCGCTATACGGAAATTCAACCTGATGGTACGACCCTCATAAGAGACGAGCAGCAGATGGATAGCGGCGGGTGATTGAGACGATTGAAATCGAGAATTACAAGTCTATCGAAAGGGTCGTTCTAAACCTTGGGCGAACTAATGTGTTTATAGGTGAAAACGGCGCTGGAAAGAGCAATATACTTGAGGCCGTAGCGCTCGCTGGAGCCGCCCAAGCTGGTAAACTTGATAATGAATTCTTAACATCACGCGGAATTCGTGTAAGCAACGCAACTTTGATGCGATCGGCTTTCAATGTTAGCAGTGCATCTGATCCAATTAAGATATCAACAAAGGTAGTTAGCGGCGTCTCGTTCGATTATGAACTGACAAATGATAATGAGCCTTATTCAAGTTGGCACCTTTCAACCACTTCCGAAGGCGGAGATTTTCGCGTTTTCCTATCTTCAATGCGGAAGCATATTTCCAATATCAAAAATGAAGATGTAAAAGCTCAATTTTCAAAAGATTTTGTTGAGCAACTTCTTAGAGAATTCGACCCTAAGAAGATCAAAAAAAGTAAAAGCGATAACGCAGTCAAAATAAATCTATCTTTTGACATAGATGTTCCTAAGGTTGATTTTGATACAGGATCAATTGAGGACTTTATCATATATTCTCCCGAAAACTCATCTCTGAGAGTTTTTGAGAAAGAAGGTCAAATTCAGCCCCTTGGCATAAATGGCGAGGGTTTGATCAAGCTTCTAAGAGTTATGGCAAAGAATCGAGATTTTGATGCCCTCGACACGATTAAGGAGTCCTTGACTTTATTTTCATGGTTCAAGGATTTTAGAATAACCAGCGGTAGGTTGCTCGATAGAATGATTATCTATGATCGCTACCTTGATGTAAATACTCGGGGATTTGATCAAAGAAGTGCCAATGAGGGATTTCTTTATGTAGCGTTCTATCTTACTTTATTTGCCAGTAAATTGACGCCGAAATTCTTTGCTATCGACAATGTTGATTCGTCGCTCAATCCTAAGCTGTGTCAGGCTCTCATGTCGCGCTTGGCATCACTGGCTTCTGAGTATGGGAAGCAGGTCCTTTTGACGACTCATAACCCCGCACTCCTCGACGGGTTGGATTTAGACAATCCTGACAATCGGCTCTTTGTAATCTCGCGTGGGCCGGCCGGGCAGACGCGCGTAAGGCGGTTCAGCAAAAAGTCCTCTGACGGCCCCCCTAGACGCCTATCGGAGCTTTTCCTGAGCGGTGCGCTAGGTGGCTTACCAAAGGGCTTTTGATGGCTACATTTGCTTTAATTGCCGAAGGTTTGACCGACCAGATCGCGATCGAGCACATAATCGAACAAGTCTGCTCGGATATGTTTGAAGACGGCGTAGATGTTAATCCTCTACAGCCGCTAAGGGACGCAACAGACAACAAGCGCGCGCCACATGGCGGCTGGGAATTAGTTCTCGAATACTGTAGAGATCAGGCCTCCAATGCATTGGAGGCCAATGATTTTGTTGTTGTCCACATCGATACAGATTCAGGCGAGCATCAAAACTACGGCCTGAAGCTTATGGACGATGACGGCAAGGAGCGATCCTACGATTCCCTCGTAGAGGGAGCTAAAAGTATAATAGTAAGTCGTATTGGTGATGATCTATACAAAAAACATGCGAAACGATTCATATTTGCCATATCAGTTCATACGATGGAGAGTTGGCTGTTGCTCTGTCTATACAATGAAGATAACCCTAAGAACAGTCATTATAAACTGAATCGGTTGTTGGCCAAAGATAATTGTAAGCCGATTGCGAAGCATAAAGATGATTATCAGGTCGCGATGAAGTCCGTTAAGGCAAAATTTCTGAAGGGACTACCAAGAAATAGTAGCTTGGGATTATTCATTGACGAGCTTAAATCTCTGTCGATCTGAGCGATAATTGAGCGCTGGATGTCCGGGCGCGATCATCGCCTGAGGCCGCCCGGAAACCATCGATCCCTGAAGGCGGGTATCTCGCGACCATAGTAGGCTTGCACGGCTTCGTTCTTTCGCCTGTCCTGCTCGTCGTCGGTGTCGATCCGAATGGTTTGTTTCCACGCTCGTTCGCCCCGGTTGAGTTGGGTCAGAATGCGAAGCGGTGCGTCCTCTGTCGTGACGCGAAGGCGCTGGGTATAGACGCCGGTCACGACATAAGGCCGTCTATCTCCCAGCGCACCGTAGAGCGCGTTCTGTGCCGTCCAGATGGCATGCGGCAGGGCCTTGCCGAAATGCTTCCCGAGAAGCGCGAGGACGATCCCTTCGGCCTCCGATGTCCCCACCGGAAACAATGTGCCGATGTAGGCGCGAGCGCCCGCGAAGAAGAAACGGCCGGCGAGGTCATGCCATGAAACGCAGGCGTTGTTTATAATGATGGGAGTGCCCATGGCCGCGACGGAATGCGTGTGGGCAAGATAGAGATTGTCAGCCATCATCAGTGCGGCAGAGCCTACGACACGCTGAAGGGGCTCTCTCGTCTTGGGCTTCATGGGGTGCTCTTTCGAGCGGTCGCAGAAGTCCTTTATGGCAGTGCCAACATAAAGCTCCGCCTTGGCGGCGCGATCGGTCCAGTCGACGCCATCCAATGAGTGGAAGCGCATGAACTGATTCACCTTGACGCGATCAGGATCATGCGTGCCGGCGAACCCGAGCGCGGTGTCCACAACCAAGGTCCGGTCGTGGCCCTCGCTGTCCCGATACTCGAAAGTCTCGCGCTGGCCGGGCGCGTCGCCACAATGGGTGGCGAAAACCAGCAGGTCGTAGGGGAATAACTCGACCATATCGCTGACATTGCGGACGCTCGCGCCGGGGCCGTTGTAGCCGCGCACGAACACGCGCCGCTCGGGCAGCATCTTTGCCGCTGCGTCCATTTCCGGCGCGGGGGTCTTCTCCGGATTCACTAGAACAGCGATGTTGGTGCCGCGAGTGCCGGCCTGCTCTGCGGCAAATCCGTTCGCGGTGGCCATCCCGAGGTCGGGGTAGGTGAACAGGTGGGTCGATGGCAATTCCGGGAACGCGACACCGAAGGGAAGCCGTCTGCTGATGAAGGTCAGCGACCCGTCGCGAGGCAGATCGACACCACCGCACATCTCGCGCAGCCGCGCTTTCAGCCGCGCTCTCGTGTCGGCTGGGCTCATCTCCGTCTCTCCAATGCTGTAATAGGCCTCCAGCAGTTCGGTGCATTCGGATTCGTCAGTCTCGGCGATGAGGTGGAGGCCGGCACCGAGGGCGAAGGCGTAGTTCGCTGCGATGACCTCTGAGAGAGGTTCTCCGGCCTCGCAGACCACGAGATGCGAAGAGCGAGGCTTCACGCTGATGGGCGGTGAGGGCTCGTCACCGAACTCAATCATGCGCTGCTCGTAGAGGGCGGTCAGCAGACCTGTCCCGATCCGATCGCGTCCCCAACGGAGCGGTGTGCGCACTGCTGGTCCCGCGATCGAATGGCCTATATCGGCGTCCTCTACAATGCGCGCAAAGCCATCGGGTAGACCGGCGAGCATGGCCGCTTGCGCGTCGGCGGGAAGACCTCCGACGAGAAGGCGCTTTGTCTTCATGCGAGCAAGCGCATTGCGCCTGTGTGTCGTCTCCGCGCGATGGTCTGGACGGGTCATCCGGGGGCCATCGAGCACGGGCAGGTAGACGCCCCGTTGCGCGAACGCACACGAGAGACGCGCGGCCAAGAATTCGTCGTCCGTCACGATGGCAGTGCGGGAAAGCGTGGGGCAGCGAAGCGTCATGAAACCCATGGTGGAGCGGCTTTCGCCCATGCTACCTGAGCGCCCTGCCAGCGCAATCGAGGCATTGGACGATGAGCGCAGCGATCAACCGCTACCACGCGCTGATGAAATGGCCGCACCATGATGTGGGTCGCAACGCCGCGACGCTCTGAACTGCGATGCGATCCCATTTCGCCGAAGCCAATCAGGTCGTGACCGGCTGAGCCGAAGGTTGCCATGTCCATATCTTCGCTCAGTGGTGCTGATATTTAAATAAGACTCGACAATAGACCAAAACAGAGTCAGAATTATTTGCATCAATACGAAATGAGGCAAATAATGAATCTCGTAGACGAATTTCCGTCTAAGAATATCAAGGGCGAGATGCTGATCGAATTCGATTATCCATTTCGACATAATCAGGAGGCTGGCTTCATGCCCTCATTGCGTCAGATATTCATGCGCGGCTTGTGCCCGACCTCCAACGGCATCTTCATTTCCGACGCGAAGGCGCTCGCGGAAGCCATCAACTGGGCTCGCTCGATGTTCTCAGAGGGGTATTATCGGATCGAGGGCCGATACGAGAAGATCGTGTGCCAGACGAAGGATGGCGAGGAAGTCGTGGTCGATGGCGATGGAGTCCGCTGGGGCGTGGTGTTCCGCTTCTTGCGGGATGAGGATGCGGTCTTGTTCAAGATGCGATTTGGATGAAGGAATTTATCGGAAGTGATGCGCCGATGGCTTTCTGCATGATCTGCTTCATCAGGTAGAAGGCCATTGGCTTGTCATCGTCGAATGGTGTTGTGCATTGTTCAGCAATCATCTGACTGCGTTGCCAGATGATCTGGCTCGCGTGTTGGTGGGTTGCTGGAGAGTGTTCAGTAATATCTTTGCGTGTTGCTTTAAGAGTGTCTCTCGTATAACGGATGTGTATCAACTCCTCCGTCTCCTCATCTCGCGAAACCCCTTGCAAAATAAGGGTTTTCAAGGATTCGGCTTTACACTCTGGCTCGCTCGCCGAACGAGATGAAACGGACGAAAACAGAGTATTATCTATGGATATATTGGTGTAGAGCCGATCCATCCAAGTCGACCACTCGGGCTCGTTCTCGCTGTAAAATCGCGTCCTACCATTCTCTTCTTCACCCCACACACTGTAGGCGCGCATGTGCTTTGTGCAGTAGCCCGCGATACGGTCGAGGTTTTGCGCCATCGTCTTGTCTTCGTGCATTCTCCGAGCATCAATCCGATTGGGGCCGGGGAATGCCTTGCGCAGATCGCGCACGAACACATCGGGGCTGGCGTGACCCCTAAAATCTACAACGGCATGCAGATGCACGATGATCACGCGATCGTCGGCGGCAATGTCCTCGATGCCAAAGCACTGCAACAGCTTGCGCTTTTGGACCTTCAGAAACGCGGGATGGGCGAGGTCGATTTCAATGACGCCGGCCCAGCGCGTGCCGCGTGTCAGGCGACCAGAGACCATGGCGCAACCGCGAAACTCGGGTTCAAACTTCGCCATCTCGGCCGCGACCGCAGAGGCGACATCGTCGGTCAGCTTAACCTTGATTGCTGTGATGATGACCGTGACCAAGCGCAGCCATTGGCGCGGCACGCGATCAAGAACGGCGAGATTCCGATGCGTAGCCGCGCGGAGTTCCGCGAGGCCGGGCACATTGCCTTCGAATTTCTGTCTCCGGGGTCGGCGCGGGGCTACCACTGGCCGAACCATTCTTCGGCTCTCGGGAGGATGATGTTCGGGTCGTCCGTGTCAGCGGCTCGGCACCCCTTCACGACCAGCCGCGCGGCGGGATTCCAGAGCGCGCCGCCGCGAACAGCCGCGAGTACTTCAAGCTCCCACCCCGTCGTCTCGTCGTCGGCCGTGAACTCAACGAGGATACGGAAATCCTTGGCATCGCGCGGCAAGCCGGGGCGTGAATGTCGAGCCTCTTGGCAGTAAAAGGTCACATTCTCGTAAGAAAAAAATTGGTCGTGCGCGATGCGATTGATATGATCGCCAAGGATCAGCGCCAAGACAGATGTTATCGTATCCATTAAATGTTGTCTCCGAATAAATAAAACACACCATTACTTATCAATACACACGATGAACATAGGAATAGCGTTCGAATATGGAAGCGTCCATAATTATACACTCCGCAGAAGAGCTTAAGTCGCTCAACTTGATCTCAACGGAGCAGGAATTTTCCTTGCTCCTCGGCAGAAGCGAAAACTGGATGCGCACCTTGCGTCGCAAGGACGGCCGGGCGTCACAGCAGGTTCGCCAGACAATCGGGATGCGATTGCAGCGCCACCTGACCGAGTTGAAGGAGCAGGCGGCCCCGTCTGTCGCGCAGCGGCTCGAAAGCCTGATCGACGCCGTCATGGAGGCGGATTGGCGCGCACGATATCAGGTGCGGCAGGTGCGCCCACAATGAGCATTTGGACCCGCGCGGATGATGGTGTGAAGCTGGCCGTCACCACATGGCGGCTGGCGGCCGACGAGCGACGCGAGCATTTCGACGACGCCCGGCCTGTCGGTCACGCCGAGATGATCTCTGACATCCGGCGCGGGTTCGAGACCGCCGCGATGATCGTTGACGATGTCCACAACGGCCGCCACCGGGACCTATCCAACCCATCGGACGCAGTTCGTTGGGCGCGGGACCAGATAGACGAGCCCTTCAAGCGCTCGCTGCTGGCCGCCCAGATCGAAGAGCTGGGCCGCCTGCTGGACGGGCTGGGGCCGCGCGCTGTTCGAACCCCTATCCTTGAGACCAGCGCGATCTACGCCTCGCTGGTGAGTGACCTCAAGCTCAAGCAGGACGAAGAACGCCGCTTCCTGATCCGCTATCGCGAGGAGCTTGCAGCCCTCCGACGCGAGATCGCGAACATCAAGAAGCTGCTCGCTGACATCCGCGCTGGTCGGCTCGATGAGAACGACGCCCGCTCACGGCACAGGGATGTGGTCAACCGGCTGTCGGTGGCGGAGGCTCGATGCGCCCGGCTAGAGGAGTCCTTGCTCGCCGAGGCCGGGAAGCCCCGGAGACCGAAAGGGACGGTCGGACCTCGGAAACCACTGACGCCCGCGCAGGCTACCAAGGTCGCCCAGCGCGATGTGACGCGCCGGGACCGTATCGATGACCTTCGGGCGAGCAAGCGTGAGGCGATCGTGAAGAAGGACCGGCAGATCGCTGATGTGAAGGCGAGGCTGGGGCGTTAGGAGGGCCGTGGGCGGCCTTGGTGAGATTGCCGGCTACTGGCCTAGCGCGCCGCCCGGCGCGCCCGCCACAGCCCTTTTGGTGACCTTCTGCCGACGCGCTTCTCTCTTCTGCGCCAACTGGATATTCTGCCAAACCTCTGCAAGATGCGGCAGGTCCAGATCAAATTGGACGCGCTCCAACAACTCCTTCGCCACGCGCAGAGAATAGCTGCCGTATTTCGGCCCTTGCCCTTCGGTCTCATGACCCGCGATGATGTCGGTCCACTGTTTCTCGATTTTGACGGCGCGGGCTTTAGTGATCCAAGTATGACGAAACGAATGAACGACCTTGCGCTTTGCGTCGACCCCGGCTCGATCAATGGCCCGGTTGCAGCGCTTCGATAACGCCGCAGAAAACTGGCCTTCTTCTGTTTCCGCGAGGTCAGTGAAGAGCCGGCCGGGGCGAGCTTTCTCGCAGAATTCCCGAAACCCCAGTTCCATCATCGCCGAATGGACCGGCACATGGCGTGACGACGCCTCTGTTTTTAGTGTGCCAGCAACACTGAAGACGAAGACGCCGTTTTCGACAAAGAATTGCTCCTTTGTCGCCTGCGCCCATTCGTTTATCCGGCCGCCATGTAGTAACAATCCCAGCATGACCCAATAATCAGATGGAGAACCATATTTTCCTCGCCCATCAACGCAAAATTTCTTGCCGAAAATCGCTTTGATTTCCTCGTCAGAAAAATCAAGATATCTCGTTTCGGCGTGAGATTTTACCTTTATTACGCCGAGTTCTGCGAATGGGTTCCTGATGTTTAATCGCTTGCAGGCGGGATAGAGTATTGCACGGATTGCATTCGTGTATGCGTTGACGCTCTGCCCAGTCAGTCGTTTGGCTTTTTTCTCGACCGCCCAAGCCAAGCTGGCATCGAAGCCCTTCACCGCGACCGGCCGTCGCGCTGGAAACCGCAAAAGGGCGTTCCTGAATTCCTCTGCCTTCGTAGGAGTCAGATGGTTGAGACGAACATCGTCTCCGAGCCATTCTTTAAAAATGCCTATCCGAGCACGCCAAAGCTGCTCTGTCTTCGGTCTCACCTTGTGCGCTCTGCTGAAATATTCCGTCACAGCATCAGAGATCGTTGTCCCCTCGATAAGGTTCTCTTCCTTGTAATAATCAAAATCATCCGTATCAGGAAGGCTCTTATTTTCAGGAAAAAGAGACTTCCAGTCCAATTTATTGGAATTGTATTTCATATGTCGGTTGATCATGCCAACGCAAGCTTCACAAAATTTGGGATGCGACGGCAAAATTGCGCGATAATTATCATAATATTCGACAATACCCGCCCGAATGACCGCGGGGTCAACATGCTCTACGGCTTCATGCTCGGCGTAATGGCTACTCGCAGCCATATCGAAATACGCACGCCAGCGCTGATCGAACCAGTCTTTTGCCACTTCGCGAAACAGTCCTGTGCGAAGCGAATGACTACTAATCGGCGTTCCGCCTTCGGTTTCGAGATCAAATGAGTTTGCGGATCGCCTCACCCGAAGCGGACCGAATGTGAAGACGGTTTCGCGGGCGTTCGAAGCGCGCGCTTTATCAATGTTATCCAGCCATTCCGCGACGAATGGCGCAGCCAGCCTTTCCGCTTCCCGCTGTGACGAAGCGCGGAGCGCCTTCGTTACCTCCTTCTGATTTTTGTAGGCCGGACGAACATCTTCCGGCAGCACGAGCCGAAAATACCAGCGCCCGTTTTTCTGCTGAACATAGGCCATCTCGGAACCCAATTTTGGGGAACAGTTTGGGGAACTTTTTGGGGAGATTCGTTCCGAAAAGGCCAGAAAAATCAACGCGATTTCGATTCCATCTTTTCCATCAATCCGTTCCCCAAATGGGTCTGAAAGACTCCCTCCGTCTCCGCCACTTCATTTTCATCGCGTTTGTTCAATCGGTCCGCTCGGCGGCTGTCCGTCGTTGTGCCGTGAAGGTGTGGCCGCTCTTGTGGGGCGGCGCTCCTGCGACGGGCACGATTCGCGTGACATGCCGGATCGAGGCGCGCCTCATTTCACAAGAACTGGGTTGCCGAGGGCGGGATGGAAAGCCTCCCACCCCATCCACCAGCGTAAGTGATTGATTAAACAAGAATAGTGAAGCACCGTCACAAGCGACCGTGACAGGTCCATTGTTGTCGTCATGGCTATCTGTCTACGTGGCCAGACAGTTCGTTTCAGGAGATCCATATGCCCCGAATCGATTTGAAAGAGCCCATCTTCGCCCCCGACGGTTCGCTGATCGCGATCGTCATCGGGGGAAAGGAACACAGCTTCAAGCCGGGCAGGGCTGAGTGGCACATCGAGGTCGAAGACCTGTCGACCGGCGTCAGTGGCGCGTTCGACAACAACCAGGAGCTTGTCGTTACAGCGCTCGTGACGGGTCACTTCACCTTCAAGACCATCCATGTGCTGGCGTTTTCCGAGCCGGAGCGCGAATGGGGGCGTGTCATCAGAGGCGGCACCATCGCCATCCAGCCCGGCGACGCGACCGAACTCACGATGACCGCCCGGGAAGACCGGCTGACGCTCACGGGCAAGATGAAGCGTGAGCACTTCCAATCCCTTTTCGAGCCCGCTGCGATCCGCAACCGCGCTGACATTCACGTCCAGCTTCAGGTCTGGCAGGAGACCGAGCAAGGAGACGAGGAAGACCGCGACGGTGATCGCCATTTCATCGTGATGCAGCGCGGTAAACCCGTTCCGCTGCGAATCGCGCAAATCGTCGTCGGAACCTAAGCCCGCAAAGCCACCTTGCCGGTCGCTGCCCGACGTCTCCCGGCCGGAAGCCGTGACTCACATACATACGAAGGCCCATCGGGCGCGAGCAGCGATGACCCTGTCGCGACGCGTGGGTGGATAGCCATGCCGATTCCCCCTCGCGGAGTCCGGCGTCTGCGTTCCCAGCGGCGACGGCGAGGCGAGAGCGGCCATCAGATCGGACGGCGACTTGTCCGGGGTCCGGCGACAATGCCCCAACCCCCGCGAGTAATGAATTCAGGGCTCGTCCAACACGTGCCCCGATCCTGAGTAGGGGGCGCAACAAAATTGCTGACGAAAGGGCGGAATCAGAATATTGGAATTATTAAAATGTAAAAAGAGCACCTTTCTGGACCGTTCGCATGTTTTCGACCCGCACTCTCACCGCCGAGCTCGTGCAGCTGGCGGACGTGCCTGCCTGCCTCTCGACGGCCGGGCTGAACGGTTCCCGCTATGTGGCCGTCAATGCCAGCTATCTGCGGCTGATCGAGCGGGTCTGGCCTGAAATCCAGAGCAAGGAGTTGCTGGCCGCCGGCTCTGCAGTGAACAGCGCCCAGCGCGACCGGCGTTTGTGGATGCTGGATAACAACGGCTACTACGATGCAGAGCCCGCCGAGGTGCGCGCGGCGACAGGGCGCATCATTCCCGTCGAGATCAGCTCGCAAAGGGTGTGGTGCAGCGGCGTCGCCTGCGATCTCGAATACCTCATGCCGCTGCCGCCCGAAAAGCCTCACGGTGCCGGGTCCGGAGTCAGCGAGACGGCGTCGCGGCGAGCGTCCTTCACCCCCCGGTTCAGCGCCAGCCTCAAATCGATGAGCCTGCTGGACAGGCAGATTCTGGTCGGGCGCATTCTGTCGCTGGCGGCGGAAGGCGCGGTCCTGGCCACCCGCCTGGCCGAGCCGCAGGAAACCGGCAGAACGCTCGCGGCCATCGTCGAGCACCTGAGCGTCTATCAGGTCGTCAATCACGCGCGCCCGACACAGATCGGCTTCGATTTCTCCGACCTCGAGTATCATCAGCTCGAGGACCTGCTCCTGCGGGTCGCCGGCGAGATCTGGCGGCTGGTCATGGCCTGCGAGGATCGGGAGATCGTCGAGATGCTGCGGTGCCTGATCGTCGAATACACCATGCCAAAACCGGTCGTCGTCACCTGGTGAACGATGCCGTCCGCACTGCGGGGGAGGGCGGATAGCTTGGCCCCGCGCCGGCTTCGGTCCCGCATCAGTTGGCTCTGAACGAGGCTCCTCAGCGGCACATGCGCTCTGGCGAGGCGGCGTCAACCCGCGACGCAGCGAGGCTTGCAGAGCGCGTGCGACGGTGAATCCAGCCTTCACCTGATCGAGATCGAGGCCCCGGCTGCCTGCGACCGTTCACGCCGCCGCCGAAAGGCCCGATCGCTTCGCAAGTTTGCGCAGCGGCCAGATCTCCGACAGCTGCGCGGCGGCGTCGATAACGCTGCGGCCGATATCGTCGAGCTGCGCAGGGCCCAGCCTGATGCTGGGCGCGGCCACGCTGAGGGTGCCGACGATGGGCCCCTCGACGCCCGACACGATGGTGGCGGCCACAGCCGTGACGCCCGGCTCCGCCTCGCCGACGGCGATGCCGTAGCCCCGGGCGAGGGTGCGTTCCAGTTCGGCGCCAAGCTGATCGAAACTGCGCACCGCGTTGGGGCCGTACCGGCCGGGCTCGTCGAAGCCGCCATTGCGCGCGATGAGATCACGCACCTGCGTGTGCGGGAGACGCGCGAGCCAGGATTTTCCGCTCGCCGTGGCGTGGAGGGGCACGGTGTTGGTGGTCAGCAGCGGCTGGTAGATCAGGCCGCCGCGCGCGCCCTGTGCATCGGCGACCCAGACCAAGGCATGGGCGTCGATGACGGCGAGGCGGACGAATTCGCGCGTCTGCGCGGCCAGCGCGTCGAGCACGGGCTGGCAGATGTCGGGAATGCCCGTCGCATTGTAGAGACGCTGGCCCAGGATGGTCAGGCGCATCGTCAGGCGATAGGCGCTCGTCTGCGCATCCTGCTCCACCCAGCCCTGCTCGATCAGGGCGCCCAGGAGGCGGTGGACGCCGCTCTTGGGCAATCCCAGTCGCAGGGCGATGTCCCCGAGCTGCATGTCGCCCGCGTCCTCCACGAGAAGCTGGACGATGGACAGGCAGCGTTCGGCGGGAATATGGGCCATGGTTCGCGCAGTTTCCGAAGGTGGACCGGCTCCGCCGTCAGCGGCCGGCGAAAACGGGCGGACGCTTTGCGAAGAAGGCTTCGGCGCCCTCCTGCAGATCGTCGGAATCGAAGATTCGCTGCTGCGCCACCGTCGAGCGCGAGAGGCCGGCATCGAGCGGCAGATCATCGGCCAGGTCGACGAGCTCCTTGGCGAGACGGTTGGAGATCGGGCCACGAAGGGCGATCGTTGCGGCCATTTCGCGGGCCGCGGCAAGGGCAGACTGGCCTTCCGTCACCGCGTTCACCACGCCCCAGGCCAGAGCCTGCTCGCTGGAGATCGGGGCACCCGTGAACAGCATCTGCTTGGCCCGGGCGGGACCGACGAGCCGGGTCAGCCGGATTGCGCCATTGCCGGCAAGCCCGCCGAGATGACATTCTGGAAGACCGATCGAAACGCCGGCGCGCAGGATGCGCAGGTCGCAGCACAGCGCGATTTCGAGCCCGCCACCCAGCGCCGGCCCGTCGATCGCCGCGATGGTCGGCATCGGCAGCCGCGCCAGGTTACGCAGCACCATGTCCTCGAACAGGATCTTCTGCTCGCTGGCGTCGGCCTTGACCGGGCCGAACTCCTTGATGTCGCTGCCGGCGCAGAAGGCGCGCGCGTCCCCGCCATGCAGGATGACACAGCGCAGGTCCTGTCTCCGTGCCAGGGCGGCCAGGACCCGGTTCAGCTCGCGCAACATCGGACGGGTCACGAGATTGAGTGGGCCGTTCGCCAGCAGGATTTCGACGACGGGCCCCGTCTCGCTCAGCGTCACCGAGCCCGTCGGGAGGGGGATCGTCGCCGCTGCGTCCGCCATCGCTCAGGCCGCGCTCTGCTGCGGCAGGGTGATGCCGTGCAGCACGCCCATCCGCTCGAATTGCTGGTGGATCCGGTCGACATACGCCGCAAAGGCGGCCGCATCACCGAGCACGATCGGGCGCGGGCGCGGCAGGTCGACCATGATGTCGTCGATCACCTCGCCCGGGCTCGGGCTCATCACCAGGATGCGGTCGGACAGGCCGACGGCCTCCTCGACGCTGTGGGTGATGAAGACCACGGTCGGGCGCCGGCGCAGCCACAGGCTTTCGAGGTCGGTGCGGACCTGCAGGCGCGTCAGGGCGTCGAGCGCCCCGAAGGGCTCATCCATCAGGATGACCGGCGGCTCATGCACCAAAGTGCGGATCAGCGAGACGCGCTGGCGCATGCCGCCCGACAGCTGGTTCGGGTACTTGTCCATCGCATGCTCGAGACGCAGCTGCGCGAAGAGGTCCTTGGCGCGCCGCGCCAGCACCTCGCGGTCGAGGCCGCGGATGTCGGCGTGCAGCATCACATTCTCGAACGCGGTGCGGAAATCGAGCAGGAGATGGTCCTGGAAGGCGATGCCGACATCGGTGATCGGCTTCGTCACGACCGTGCCGTTGACGGTAATCTCGCCGGTCGAGCGCGCCAGCAGCCCCGCGATCATCAGCATGAGCGTGCTCTTGCCGCAGCCCGACGCGCCGACGACGGAGATGAACTGGCCTGCGGGAATCGTCACGTCGAGCGGCTTCAGGGCCCGGAACGGCTTCTCCAGATCGGCCCCGAAAACCTTGGAGACGTTGCGGATCTGGATCGTCACGCCCGATTTCGGGGCGTCATTGAGGCTCTTGTCGGTCATGGATTGGCTCATCAACTTGCGGTCGCCGCGAGGGTGGTGGAGGCCGCGACGGCCTCCAGCGGAACCTTGGAGACGAGCAGGGCCTTGCGGCCCTGCTGCACGATCGAGCCGTCCTGCTTGACCACCTTCACCTCGAAGGTCGCGATCGCCTGCGTCGGCCGGGACCGGCTGTCGCGGAGCTCGGCCAGTTCGTAGTCGACGAAGATGGTGTCGCCGACGAAGACGGGCCCGACGAAGCGCCAGGCGTCGATGCCGAGGAAGGCGATCGCGGTCTCCCGCAATTCGCCGGTGCGCGCCCACATCAGGCCGTGGGCATAGGCCAGCCCGAGCATACCATGGGCGACCTTCTGGCCGAACTGGCTGGCCTGCGCATAGACGTCGCTGGTGTGCAGCTCCGAATGGTCGCCCGTCAGTCCGGCGAAGCCCATCAGGTCGGCGTCGGTGATCGTCCGGCCGGGGCTGCGAAACTGCATCCCGACGAAGAGATCGTCATAGCGATAACCAAGTCTCGGTTTCACGTTCATGGTGTCCGCTGATGTCCTGACCACGACCCGATGGAGCCTGAGGCGACAGCCTGCGCTTACTTGCAGGCGCGCATCTCGCCATCCGCCGGCAGATAGTCGTTGCTGTAATAGCTCTTGGGATCCTGGCCCTCGGGCAGCAGCTTGACCTCGGAGAGCAGCGCCTGCGTCCGGATCCAGTGCGCATCCTCGGCCTTGCCGATGAACTTGGCGCCACCGCTGCAGAACAGCGGGGTGATGGCGGCGAGTTCGGCGGTGGCGAGCTTCACGTTCACGTCCGGGAACAGAGTCTTGACGTGCTCGATCGCCTTGGTCGGATTGTCGAGGGCAAACGACCAGCCCTTCAGGCTCGCCGCGATGAACTTCTTCAGAACCTCGGGATTCTGCTTGATGAAATCGTTCGAGGCGAAGATCGAGGTGGCGACGGTGGGTACGCCATGGTCGGCGAAGGGGAAGTTGCTTAGTTCGGCGCCCTGCATCTCGAGCTGGATCTGGTAGGCATCGAGCGAACCGAGAATGGCGTCGACCTGCCCCTGCAGCAGCGAGGGCACCATCGCCGCCACCGGCATGTTGATCAGCGTCATGTCCGCTTCCTTCAGGCCGTTGGCCTTCAGCAGCAGCGGCAGCATGGGGCCCTGCGACGAGCCGGCGGGAACGCCGACCTTCTTGCCCTTGAGATCGGCGAGCGACTTGATGCCGGTCTTCTTCAGCGCGTTCACCGAATTGGGGTTCGACTGATAGACCGTCGAAACGATCCTCATCGGCGCGCCCTTGGCGATGAGCTGGCTGACCGCCACCGCATCGGCATAGGCCAGCTGCGAGCGGCCGCTGGCGACGAGCTGGGCGGTGTTGCCCGAGCCGTTGCCCTGCACGACGGTGACGTCGAGCCCGGCGGCCTTGTAGTAGCCCTCGCCGACGGCCGCGGCGAAGCCGGCATTGGGGCCTCCCGCCGTCCAGTTGAGCTGGAACGTCACAGGCGTCTGCGCGAAGGCGGTTGCGACGCCCATCCCGGTCACGACCGCGGTGGCTGCAAGCGTCCGATGGATCCAGTGCTTCATGGCAAGTCCTCCCGTTATTGTTGTTTGATGAACCGGTTGTCGTTCGTCGGATCCGCCGGGGTCAGCGGCGGCTCTGGCGTTGCCAGGGCGTCAAGGCCCATTCGCTGAATTCGACGGCGTAGTTGATGACGACGCCGATCACGGTCAGCACCACGAGGACGGCGAAGGTCAGCTCGATGTCGAGCGTGCTGGTGCCGCGCAGCAGCACATAGCCGAGCCCCTGATTGGCCCCGACGAACTCGGCGACGATGGCCGCGGTGGCCGCGATCGTGGCCGATGTCTTGATGCCCGAGAAGATCACCGGCAGCGCGGCGGGAAAGCGCAGATACCAGAAGGTCTGCCAGGTGCTCGCTCCCATGGATTTGGTCAGATAGAGCAGCCGCTGGTCGAGGATCTGAAACCCGCTGATGCTGGCGAGCAGGAGCGGGAAAAAGGTCATCAGGAAGGTCAGCAGCACCTTCGATTCCATGCCGAAGCCGAGCCAGACCAGGAACAGCGGCGCCACCGCGATCTTCGGCACGAGCTGCAGCAGCATGATCGGCGGATAGAGCGTCTGCTTGGCGACAGGCGACAGGGCGATCAGGAGGCCCAGCGGAATGGCGAAGACGACTGTGAGGCCGAAGCCGAGCACGATCTCGGTGAGCGTGACCTTGGCGTTCAGCCACAGCATCGCGCCATCGCTGATCACGCGCTGGAACACCGCGCCCGGCGCCGGCAGCAGGTAGGCGGGGATCTTGAAAACCTGGATCGAGACCGACCACAATCCGACGATCGCAACGAAGGTCAGCGGCGGAATCAGGGACCAGCCGATCGCCATCAGCCGGCGCACGGCCGGCGAACGGCGACGGGGCGCATCGGCCAGCGCCTCGGGCATCGTAAAATCGGACGTCGCACGCGACGCCATCTGCGAAGCCATCTTCCGGCTCTCCTTCCCTGACATCGGCGCGTGTCCCGAGGGTCGCGCTTCTTCTTCGGGGCCTGGCAAGCGCGCCGGCCTCTCGCTCGATGCTTGAACGCTATTCCAACTCGGCTGGCGTGACAACAGAAATGTATCCGCTTACATTGCAATTTGTCAGGGCGTGAAGCCGGCGGGAGGAAGCCTCATGACGGATCCGCACATCGTCATCGCGGGCGCCGGCGCGATGGGGAGCCTGTTCGGCGGGCTGCTGGCCGAGGGCGGGCTGCGCGTGACGCTGCTGGCGCGACGCGAGGCGCATGTCGCTTCCATCCGCGACCACGGCCTGCGCATCGTCGGGGAGGGCGGTGATCGACATGTGCCGATCGGCGCGGCGACCGCGACGGACGGGCTGGCGCCGGCTGACATCGTCTTCATCCAGAGCAAGGCGCACGCAACGCAGGCCATCAGCGAAAGCGTCGCTGCGCTGATGGCGCCAGGCGCCATTGCCGTCAGTTTCCAGAATGGCCTCGGCAATGAGGAGATCATGGCGCAGGCCATGGGCCGCGAAAACGTGCTCGGCGGCCTCACTTCGCTCGGCGCGACGCTGGAGGCGCCCGGCGTGGTGCGCAGCTACGCCTCCCTCCCGACGATGATCGGCGAAATGGACGGCGGTCTCTCACCACGGGCCGAAGCCCTTGCCGCGCTGATGACCGCCCACGGCCTTCCGACTGCGGCCAGCGGCGACATCCTCACGGAGAAATGGCGCAAACTGATGCTCAACGTCGCGATGTCGGCAACGAGCGGGCTCACCGGGCTGACGATCGGCGCCGTCGCGGGCCTCGCGCCGCTGGCAGTCGTGGCGCGCCGCGCGATGGACGAGGCGGCGGCCGTGGCCGAGGCCTGCGGCGTCAGCCTGCCAATCGACACGCGCTACGGCGTCTTCAATGGCATCGTGACCAGCGGGGCGGTCCGCAACAAGACCAGCATGCGCCGCGATATCGAGGCGGGACGGCCGAGCGAGGTCGCGGCGATCTATGGCAGCGTGATCGAGCGCGGGCGGGCCAAGGGCGTTCCGACGCCGACGCTCGAGGCTCTGGCCGCTCTGGTGCTCGGGCTGGAGGCCGCGCGCGCGCCCGTCTGATACCCAGCAAGGCTCAGGCCGGCTCGGCCACGCCTTCCGGCTTGCGGGCGTTCTCCTTCGCCGCCAGCAACCGCCGCGGCTGGCGCGCCTGCGAGCCGCCTGCGAGGATGTCGCGCTTCAGGCCCATCGGCTCGGCCGCGAAGAGGCGCGCATCCATCATCCTGAGATCGGCGGCGATCGCCGGGCGGAAGGCCATATGGGCCATGATGTCCCGCTCGAGCTCGATGCCCGGCGCGATCTCGCAGAGTTCGAGGCCTGCCGTGCCGACGCGGAACACCGCGCGCTCCGTCACGAAGACGGCCTCGCGGCCCTGTTCGCGCGCGAAGCGGCCGTTGTAGCAGATCTGCTCGACGGCCTGGACGAATTTGCGGCTGCGGCCCTCCTGCAGGATGCGCAGCTTGCCGTCGGTTGTCGCGATCTGGAGGCCGCCGGCTGTGAAGGTGCCGCTGAAGACGACCTTGCGCGCGTTCTGGCTGATATTCACGAAGCCGCCGATCCCGACGATCGTGTCGCCGAAGCGGCTGACATTGACATGGCCTTCGGCATCGACCTCGGCGAAGGACAGGAAGGCGATGTCGAGCCCGCCGCCATCGTAGAAGTCGAACTGATAGGGCTGGTCGACCATTGCGTCGTAGTTCTGCGCGGCGCCGGAATCGGGCCCCGTCAGCGGCGCGCCGCCGATGAAGCCCTGCTCATTGGTCAGGACGATCTCGTCGAGGAAGCCTTCCTCCGCCGCGACCGCCGAGACGCCCGTCGAAATCCCGGCGCCGAGATTGCAGATCGCGCCCGGCTGGATCTCCATGGCCGCCCGCCGGGCGACAATCTTGCGCTCGGTGAAAGGCAGCTTGCGTAGCCCTTCCAGCGGCACCCGCATTTCGCCGGAATAGCTGGGATTATAGTCGCTCCAGTAGGTCTGACGCTGGTTCTCGTCGACGACGACATAGTCCACCAGGACGCCGGGGATCTTCACCGCACGCTGGGGCAGCGTGCCCCGCCTCGCCATCCGCTTGACCTGAACGACCACCGCAGCGCCCAGCCGCCGTCCCGCCTGCGCGGAGGACAGCATTTCGCCGGGAACGGCTTCCTGCTCCATGCTGATATTGCCGTCCTCATCGGCGGTCGTGCCGCGCAGCAGCACGATGTCGAGCGGGAAGGGCTTGAAGCGCAGCCATTCCTCGCCGCCGATCTCCAGCAGTTCGACCAGGTCCTCGCGCGCGCTGGGGCTCTGCCTCGCCCCGCGCTGGCGCGGGTCGACGAAGGTGTGCAGCCCCGTCTTGGTGATCAGCCCCGGCCGGCCCGCCGCGATCTCGCGCGTCATCTGCGCGATCACGCCCTGCGGCAGGGTATAGGATTCGATCAGGTCCTTCTGCGCCAGCTCGATCAGCGGCGGCGAGTCGACCAGCGCGCCCGTGATGCTGCGCCTGAGCATGCCGGGATGGCGGAACCGAGCGGCGCCCTTGAGCTTGCGGTCGCCGATGCCGACGGCGTGGATCAGGCACAGGTCGCGCGGCGCGCCCGTCTCGAGGAACCGGGCCTCGACCGCTTCGAGGATGGCTTCCGGCACGCAATGCCCGCCGCCCGAGCCGCTGACGAGCACGCTGTCGCCGGGCTGGATGAGCGAGGCGGCCTCGCTGGCGCTGATCACCTTCATCGGTCGCTTCCTCGCAGGCTCCGGCCTCGATGCGATTGACTTTCGCAGCCGGTTTTGTAACCGCTTGCATAAAGTTGGGAGTCCTTCAGTGTCAAGTCTTGGTTCCGGGTCATCGGCCGGTAGGACCCTTTGGGGGAACGGGCGATGAGCCGCGTCGCGATCGTCACTGGGGCCGGCCGCGGCATCGGCCGCGCCATCGCCGACGCCCTGGTCCAGGCTGGTTTCATCGTGGCCCGCGTCAGCCTGGAAGCGGAGCCGGAGCCCGGCAGCATCGCGCCCGGTACGGGGGCCTGGTACAGTTGCGACGTGGCCGACCTCGCAGGCCATGCCGGATTGATCGCGCGCATCGCGGACGATCTCGGCGAGCCGGACTGCCTGGTCAACAATGCCGGCGTCACCTCGCTGCAGCGCGGCGATCTGCTGGATCTTTCGCCGGAGAGCTACGACCGCACGCTGGCCGTCAATCTGCGCGCCGGCTTCTTTCTGACCCAGGCGTTTGCGCGGCGGCGCCTGGCGATGGCCAAGCCCACCGGAGAGGGCGTGCCGGGCTCGATCATCTTCATCGGCTCGGCCAATGCCGAGATCATCGGCGAGAACCGCGCCGATTACTGCATCAGCAAGGCCGGCGTCGCGATGATGGCGAAGCTGTTCGCGGCGCGGCTGGCGGCCCATGGCATCGCCGTCTTCGAGGTGCGACCAGGCGTGATCCGCACGGAGATGACCGCGCCGGCCGCGGCCAAATACGATGCGTTGCTGGCCGGCGGCGGCATTCCCATGGGCCGCTGGGGCGAGCCTTCCGATGTCGGGCGCACGGTGGCGGCGCTCGCGACCGGCGCGATCCCCTATGCGACCGGCATCCACATTGATGTCGGCGGCGGGCTGCACCTGCACCGGGTCTGAAGGAGCAAGACGAAATGGCACTGGCAGGCACAGGCGTCCTGGCGATCTGGAACGGCATCGCCGCGGAGGCGGAAAACGATTTCATCGCCTGGCATATCGGCGAGCACATCCCCGAGCGCGTCGCCGTGCCGGGCTTCCTGCGCGGGCGCCGCTATGTCGCCGAGCGCGGGACGCCGAAATACTTCAATTTCTACGAGACGGACACGCCGGCCGCTTTGACGTCGCCGGACTATCTGGCGCGCCTGAACGCGCCTTCCGACTGGACGAAACGCGTCGTCCGGCATTTTCGCGAGACGTCGCGGACGGTCTGCTCGGTCGCAGCCAGTCACGGCCTCGGCGACGGCGCCTATGTCGCGACCCTTCGGCTGGCGGCGCGCGGCGAGCGCTCGGACTTTCTGAACGCGATGCGCGACGGGGTGGTGGAGCCCCTGCGACAGGCCGGCTCGATCGTCGCGGTGCATCTGCTGGAAGGACAGGGCGGCGGTGGGACCGGCGCGACAGCGGAAAAGGCGCTGCGCGGGCAGCCGGACCAGATCGCCGACTGGATCCTGCTGGTCGAGGCCGTCGATGCCGGGCCGCTCGAGGCCGCCCTGGCGGAGTACGCCTCGCAGGCGCGGCTCGCAACGATCGCGTCCGACTACGACGCGGTTCGCGATTGTGGCATCTATCGCCTGCAATACGGGCTTTTGAAACAACAGATCGCCTGAATGACAGCCCGCTGGAGACATGGATTGCGATGGCGAGGGGCAAGACCGCGCAGACGAGAGCCGACGCCGAGAGTCCCCCCGTGACGGCGGAGGGGCCGCGCAGCGTGGGGTTGCGGGAGGTGGCGCGCGCCGCCGGCGTCTCGACGGCGACGGTCTCGCGCGCGATCAACACCCCCGACGTGGTCTCCGCGGATTTGCGCGAGCGCATCGCGGTCGCCGTCAAGGCGTTGGGATGGGTGCCCGATGGCGCGGCGCGGGCCCTGAGCACGCGGCGCTCGCAAACCATCGGGGCGGTGTTCCCGGCCCTGTCGGTCGGCGATTTCGCCCATGCGACGCAGGCGATCCAGTCGGAACTGTCGCTCTCGGGCTACACGCTGCTGCTCGCCTGCTCGGACTACGATTCCGATCTCGAACTGCGGCAGGTACGCAAATTCGTCGAGCGCGGCGTCGACGGTCTGATCCTGGTCGGCCAGGCGCATCATCCCGATCTGGCGCCGCTGCTGGCGCAACGGCAGATGCTCTTCGTCAACACCTTCGTCTACGATCCGCAGACCCACGGCACCTGCGTCGGCCCCGACAACCGCAAGGCGCTGATGATGATGACGGATTATCTGGCCGAACTGGGCCATGTCCGCTTCGGCGTGATCGCTCAGTCGACGCGCAACAACGATCGCGCCAGCGCGCGTCTCGACGGCGTGCGCGATGCCCTGTCTCTGCGCGGGCTGGCGGTCCGGCCGCAGCATTTCGCGATCGGCGAATGGTCGATCGCCGAGGGCCGCAGCCTGTTGCGCGCCCTGCTGCAGACCGATCCGAAGCCGACTGCCATCGTCTGCGGCAATGCCCATCTCGCCGTCGGCGCGGTGCTGGAAGCGCTCGCCATGGGCCTGCGCCTGCCTGAGGATCTGTCGATCGTCGGCTATGACGACATCGAGATCATGAGCCATCTCCCCGTGCCCGTGACGACCGTTCGGGTTCCCAGCGCCGAGATCGGCCGGATCGCCGCGCGCGTCCTGGTCGCGCGGCTCGAAGGGCGCAGCAGCAGTGCGCCGCTCGAGGCCGAGGCCGAGCTCGTCATCCGGGCGTCGTCGGGGCCTCCCCCTGCCGCGTAGGGCGTCACCGCATCTTCGCTGCCCAGCCCGAAAGGCTTGCCATGACATCGCCCGTTGCCTCCGCCGTCCCGATCACGGGCGCCACGCGCCTGATCGGCTTTCTCGGCGACCCCGTGATCCACGCCAGATCGCCCCAGAATTTCAACCCGAGGCTGGCGGCCGCGGGACATGACGCCGTGCTGGTGCCGATCCACCTGCGGCAGGGCGAGTTCGACGCCGGCATCGGTGGCGTCATGGCGATCGCCAATCTCGACGGCCTTGTCGTGACGATGCCGTTCAAGGAGCGGCTGATCGCCCGGCTCGACGAAGTCTCGGCCCGGGCTCGCGCGGTGGGCGCCGTCAATGCGGCAAGGCGCCGGGCCGACGGCGCCTGGGTCGGCGACATCTTCGACGGCGTCGGGCTGGTTGGGGCGGTCGAGAGCCTGGGGATTTCGCCGCGCGGGCTGAAGGTCGGGCTGATCGGCGCCGGCGGTGCGGGCGCGGCCATCGCCTTCGCCTTGGCGGAGGCGGGCGTCGCCGCGCTGACGATCCTGGATCGCGACGGCGAGCGGGCCGCCGATCTGTGCCGGCGGGTCGCGGCGACCGGGCCCCTGGCGCCCGTCGCGGGGGATTTCGATCTCGCCGGGATCGACCTGCTGGTGCATGCGACGCCGGTGGGCATGGCGCCCGGCGACGGCATCGCCATCGACATCGCTGGCCTCACGGCGCGAACCGCGGTCGTCGATATCGTGACCAAGCCCGCGACTCCGCTGCTCCAGGCCGCCGCCGCGCTGGGCTGCCGTCATGCCGGCGGGGGCGCCATGGTCACCGCCCAGACGGCGGCGATCCTGGGCTTTCTCGGCTTCGGCCGGACCTGACCAATCGCCACGGCGCAGGAATTGATCTGCCTCCGCTGTCGGCCGTGCCCGCAGGGGGGCTTCGCGTTCCACGCCGTTGTCGCGGCCGGCGGGCTGTGGTCGAACTCTCGCCAAGAATGCGTCGCGTCCGATTCAGGCTGCGACCGGCCCGGGAGGATCCACCATGCGCATCGCCAGAATCGAACCCTTCATCCTGCATATCCCGGTCACCGGCGGGTCGATCGCGGATTCGACGCATCGCATCAGCCATTGGGGCGTGGTGGGAACGAAGATCGTCACGGAGGACGGGCTGGAAGGCTACGGCTTCACCGGCACCCATGCCGATCTGCCCTCAGACCGGCTGATCACCGCCTGCATCCGCGACTGCTACGCACCGCTGCTGATCGGCGAGGATGCATCGGAAACCAACCGGCTCTGGCTCAAGCTCGCCCGCCAGCCGGCGCTGCAATGGGTCGGTCGCGCCGGCATCACCCAGCTCGCGCTCGCAGCGGTGGATGTCGCGCTGTGGGATCTCAAGGCCAAGAAGGCCGGCGTGCCGCTCTGGCACCTGCTCGGCGGCGCCAGCAAGCCGCGGCTGGAGGCCTACAACACCGATATCGGCTGGCTCTCGATCCCGAAGGACCAGCTCGTCGAGGGCTGCCGCCAGGCGGTCGAACGCGACGGCTTCCACCGCATCAAGGTCAAGGTCGGCCATGCCGATCCGGGCATCGACATCGGCCGGCTCGAGGCGGTGCGCCAGGCCGTCGGCCCCCATGTCGCGCTCGCCATCGACGGCAACGGCAAATGGGACCTGCCGACCTGCAAGCGCTTCTGCGCGCGCGCCGAGCCGCTCGACATCTTCTGGTTCGAGGAGCCGCTCTGGTATGACGATGTCGGCTCTCATGCGGCACTCGCGCGCTCGACTTCGATTCCCGTGGCACTCGGCGAGCAGCTCTATTCGATAGACGCCTTCCGCGCCTTCATCGCGGCCGATGCGATCCATTACGTCCAGCCCGATGTGACGCGGCTCGGCGGCATCACCGAATACATCCAGGTCGCCGATCTCGCACTCGCGAGCCGCCTGCCGGTTGCGCCCCATGCCGGCGAGATGAGCCAGGTCCATGTCCATCTCGCCTACTGGCACCAGGCGACGCCGGTTCTCGAATACATCCCCTGGATCAAGGACGCCTTCGAGGAGCCTGCCGACGTCGTCGACGGCTGCTTCCTGAAGCCCCAGCGGCCCGGCGCCGGCACGACGCCCACAAGCGACGCGATTGCCCGGTTCGCCAAACCGCTGATCTGACCTCGACGGCATCCAAACGCGAAGGCGGGCATCCGCAATGCGCGGGTCATCCCGGATCTCCCGGAGCCTGTCCTTGGGCCGGCCAAAGGCCGGACCCGGGGGGTCGCCCGGGATGACCCCGCTGAGGATGACAGACCCGTCCCGCCTTGCTCATGCCGTCATGGCAAACTAGGTTGACGTCGATCCGTTGGGGTGCCGCAAGGCTGAGAGGTGCGCATGCGCCAACCCATCGAACCTGATCCGGATAATGCCGGCGAAGGGAACGGTCATCGGCGCGTCGCTTCATCCGTCCTGCCATGGCCGCAACCTTCCCCGGTGCGAAGGGAGACGGCATGTCGCCATCGTCGATCCACCGGGAGCCGCGCGACTCCGTTCATGTCGGTATCGTCGGCGCCGGCGTTGTCGGCCTCGCCTGCGCGGTCGAATTGTTGAGCCGCGGTGCCCGCGTCACGGTCCATGAGCGCGGCGCCTTTGCCGGCGAGCGGGCCTGTTCCTGGTTCGCCGGCGGGATGCTCGCGCCCTGGTGCGAGGGCGAGAACGCCGAGGAGCCGGTTGTCCGGCTCGGCGAGGCGGCCGCCGCCTGGTGGGAGCGCCATGTCGAGGGCGTCGTCCGCAAGGGCACGCTCGTCGTCGCCCCCAGCCGAGACCGCGCCGAACTGCGCCGCTTCGCCAGCCGCACCTCCCATGGCGTCGAGATCGACGCAGACGGCATCGCCGCGCTCGAGCCCGATCTGGCCGGCCGCTTCGGCAAGGCGCTGTTCTTCGAAAGCGAAGCCCATCTCGATCCGCGCCGCGCGCTGGCCGGGCTGGCGGCGAAGGTGGTCGCGCTGGGCGGGGAGATCCGTTTCGACAGCGAGGTCGAAGCCTCCGACATCGACGGCGACGTCGTGCTCGATTGTCGCGGCCTGTCGGCGCGCGAGGCGCTGCCCGATCTGCGCGGCGTCAAGGGCGAGATGCTCTTGCTCAGGACCCGCGACGTCACCCTGTCGCGCCCCATTCGGCTGCTGCATCCGCGCATCCCCCTCTACATCGTGCCCCGCGCCGACGGCATCTTCATGGTCGGCGCGACGATGATCGAAAGCGGCGATCGCACCGCCATCTCGGCCCGCGCGATGCTGGAGCTGCTCGGCGCGGCTTACGCGCTGCACCCGTCCTTCGGCGAGGCGCAGGTCGTCGAGATCGGCATCGATGCGCGCCCGGCTTATCCCGATAACCTGCCGCGCCTGACGCGCCGCGGTCGCGTCATCCATGTCAACGGCTTCTATCGGCACGGTTTTCTGCTGAGCCCCGCGATGGCGCGGCTGGCGGCGGAGGCCGTGCTCGATCCCGCCAGCACTCCGGAGAGGCTTCATGACGTTGCTGCTTAACGGCGAGCCCCGCGAGGTCGCCGCGACCACGCTCGATCAGGCGCTGGCCGAGCTCGGCTATGCCGGCAAGGTCGTGGCGACCGCGGTGAACGGCGATTTCGTCGCGGTCCGCAACCGCGACGGCGTCACGCTGAACGATGGCGACCGCGTCGAGGTCGTCGCCCCGATGCAGGGCGGCTGACCATGGCGAGCTTCTATGGTTTCGAGCCGAAGAGCCGGCTCTTCCTCGGCACGGCGCAGTACCCATCCCCCGCCATCCTGGCTGAAGCCGTCAAGGCGTCAGGCATCGAGATCGTCACCGTCTCGCTGCGGCGCGAGGCCGGGGAGGGCGGTGCGGGCCAGGCCTTCTGGTCGCTGATCAGTGATCTCGGCGTGCGCGTGCTGCCCAACACCGCCGGCTGCCACGGCGTCAAGGAGGCGGTGACGACGGCGCAGATGGCGCGCGAGGTCTTCGGCACGAACTGGATCAAGCTCGAGGTCATCGGCGAGGACGACACGCTCCAGCCCGATGTCGTTGGGCTGATCGAGGCGGCGCGCATCCTCACGAAAGATGGCTTCGAGGTCTTCCCCTACACCACCGAGGATCTCGTCGTCGGCGGGCGACTGCTCGATGCCGGCTGCGAGGTGCTGATGCCCTGGGGCGCGCCGATCGGCTCCGGCCGCGGCCTGAACAACGTCTACGGCCTGCGCAGCATGCGGGCGCATTTCCCCGGCATCCCGCTGGTGGTCGATGCCGGCCTCGGCCTGCCCTCCCATGCCGCCCAGGCGATGGAGCTGGGCTATGACGCGATCCTGCTCAACACGGCGGTGGCCAGGGCCGGCGATCCCGTCCGGATGGCGCAGGCCTTCGCGCGGGCGATCGAGGCCGGCCGCGACGCCTTTGAAGCGCAGCCGATCGAGGCGCGCGACATGGCTGCTCCCTCCACCCCCGTCATGGGCAAGGCATTTCTCTCGTGAAGGTTTCCACCATGACGCTCGACCGCTTCTACCCGATCTTCGACAGCGCCGACTGGCTGGCACGCATGCTGCCGCTCGGCGTCAAGCTGGTGCAGTTGCGTGTCAAGGACCGGAGCGAGGTCGAGACGGCGCGCGAGATCGCCCGGGCGAAGGCGCTCTGCGCTGAAGCCGGCTGTGTGCTGGTCGTGAACGACTATTGGCGCCTCGCCATCGCGGAGGGCTGCGACTTCGTCCATCTCGGCCAGGAGGATCTCGACGGCGCCGATCTCGCCGCCATCCGCAAGGCCGGGATGAAGCTCGGTGTCAGCAGCCATGACGAGGCCGAGCTGGAGCGGGCGCTCGCGACGCAGCCGGACTATGTCGCGCTCGGCCCGGTCTATCCGACGATCCTGAAGGCGATGACATGGGCGCCGCAGGGGCTCGAGCGCGTCACGGACTGGAAGCGACGCATCGGTGACATCCCGCTGGTCGGCATCGGCGGCATCTCGCTGGAGCGCGCGTCGGGCGTCTTCGCAGCCGGCGCTGACAGCGTCGCGGCGGTGACGGACATCACGCTGAACGCCGACCCGGAAGCGCGGCTGAAGGCCTGGCTCGCGGCGACGCGCTCCGCCACTTGATGGCTGGTCGTTAGGCACGGAACCACGCCCGCCATCCCGGGCTTGCCCCGGGATCCATCATAGAGCGCATCCTGGCCTGGATGGCGCCCTACGATGGATCCCGGCGCTCCGCTTCGCTGCGGTCGGGATGACGGTGTGTTTCCGCGCATGGCGACCAGGCGCTCAAACGCTCTCCACCGCCGCATGCCCGTCGACATGGCCGAGGCTGCGCTCGGGATCGAGCCGGTCGCGCACACGCTGCTTCAGCACCTTGGAATCGGGAAAACCGCCATCGGTCTTGCGGTCCCAGATCAGATCGCCGTCGTAGTGGATCTGGAAGATGCCGCCGGTGCGCGGGATCAGCGCGATCTCGCCGAGATCCTGCCCGAAGGTCGAGAGCAGCTCCTGGCCGAGCCAGGCGGCGCGCAGCATCCACTGGCACATCGAGCAATAGGTGATGGCGATGCGGGGCAAGGGGCGGGTGGCGTCGGTCATGGCGGCGGTCTCCGGGAGGTAGAGGCCCCCTCGAAACCACGCTTGGCCGGCCGATGGCAAGGCCGCCAGGGCATGGCCGGTCAGCGCACCATGCCCGCACCGGACGCGCCTGAGGAAGGTGGAGGGGCGATGCGGACGGCAACTGGAAGCCGCCGGGCCGGATCACTTCCGGGCGACGCAGGTTCCCTGGCTGGACACCATCCCGGCCGGGCAAGTCTTCACGACCGTGCTGGGCTGCGACATGGCCCGGAACGACTCGCAGCAGGCGCCGCGCATCGAATAGCCGCTCGGACAGCCGCCCACCGGCTCGATGCGGTCCTTGCCGTCACGCGTCGGACGGCAGGCGCTGGCCGCCAGAGCCTCGGGCACGGGCAGCAGGACCGTAGCGACGATCAGGGCGGCGATGATTCGGATCATAACGCTACGATCCCGCAGGATGCGCGCCACGTCCATGGCTGAGAGCTGATCGGCCTAAATCGGGCTTGGTCGCGGACGCGCCGATGGCATCCGCGTCGTCGTCGATCGCCTGATGGCGCTTTGTCCAGGCCGGCATCACGGCGCGCTGGGCTGCGGCAGATTCCGCTGGCGAAGCCAGCCGCGCATGTCGGCGATCTCGTGCTTCTGGGCCGCGATGATCGCCGCCGCCAGCTTACGGTTGGCCTCGTCCCGGCCGTAGCGGAGCTGGATCTCGGCCATGTCGATCGCGCCCTGGTGATGCGGGATCATGCCGAGCACGAAGGCCACGTCCGGATCGGTATTCAAGATGCCCTGCATCATCGGGCCGTGCATGCGCTCCATCGCCTGCTGGTAGGCGGCCAGGGCTGCGTCGGTCGCGTTTGCCGCAGGGGCTGAAGGCGCCCCTGTGTGCGCGGCATGGTCCGTTGCGGCGGCGTCCTGCCGCGGCGGAGCGCCAATGCCGCCCGATGCGCGGGGGCCGTGCGGATATTCGGGGCTGTGGGAATGGGTCGCGATTTCGCCGCTTGGTGGGCCGATCCGGCCGGCCGGCCCATAGAATGCGACATGCAGACCCCAATAGCCGCTGACGAAGACAACCAGGGCGGCAGCCAGTCCGGCTGGAATGCTGGCCAATCGCCGTTTGAGCGCCGGCAGAACCAGGGTTTCACGGGTGTGGTCGCACGCGATCGCAACGATGATCGCCATGATCAGCGCATGGCCGATCATGTCGATGCGCCCGAACGGAAAGACGGCCGCATTGAAGACGAAGAAAAGGCCGATCGCCGAAAGCCGCCTGAACAGCGGCTGGCACTTTTACACATCTCCGAGCCCA
>NNBT01002141.1_pt1 | contig 44127 bp, 33 predicted proteins | sample 1173831 | NCBI WGS metagenome assembly NNBT01 (sample SAMN07173936, study PRJNA388173) | plant metagenome | isolation source: symbiotic tissue sample KVJ10 | place: Norway: Troms, Kvaloya island | reverse complement strand
GGTATACCAAAGATAAAAATGATTTCTATTCTATGTCACTATAGGTTTCATTCTTAAAATCAACATAATTAGATCTTAAACGTAGGCTAACACTACTGCACATCTAGGATTTATTGTATTGCGATAATGGTCGTTTAGCTATTTTTATAGCGAGTTCAGTTTGATTTTCGGTTTCTATTATTTGGTGGATAAACCAATCTGATTGACCCCATTCCGCTAATTTTAGAAGGCCACATAACAAACTGATTATCAACAAATAATAAAAAAAATATTTTCAGTGAACATGGGTCAATAGGTTGTGGTTTTTCCAATTAGCACCAAAGGAGTTTTTAGATGAATTAATTTCGCAATATCCAACAATAAAACGTGCCAGAAATAGAAAACCAAGCCTGCTTTAGTCTTGGTAGATAAATAGAAATGAAGTACCTCTGTCCTGATTGGTTCCATTTACATAAGCGCAAAAATCTGTAAATTCGGAAATCCACTTTCAATCAACTGCTTATGAGTATCACCTATTTTAAATCCCGTGACCGTTTTGATTTCAGTAATGATACCTTAGATATTGGAAATCCCATAACATGGAGCCGTAAAGATTTTTTAAAACATTTGTTTAAAAGAATTTTTGCCATCAGCCAAAAACGCCTTGAAGAATTTTACCAACGGCATCTTAATTATTATTTAGCAGAATATCCAAACAGTAACGAAGAACCTTTCTTCAGGTATTTGTGGGAGTTGATTGAGCGCCAATTAAAAGTGCTTTCGGGTAAAGATATTTATGACAAAGACCATGTCCGAAATGAACGGGAAATCCAGCAGCTTAAAAAATTCACTTCAGTATTAATTACTCATGACAGATGGAATTTGCATAAATCTACCGAAGCTGTAGTTGCCGCACAGGAAATAGAAATCCATGCCTTAAATCAAAAGAACATTCAGTTAAGCGCAGAACTGGCAGAATACCGTCAATGGGATGGCTGCATTGAAATCAGGGACGGACAAGTATTGGCTCTGTTGGACTTGTTTATCAAAATGCAAGCATTGGAAACTATCGATGGTGACCAATTGTTAATCACTCACGCACAAAATACCTGGGCAAAGATGATCAGTAAATACTTTAGAGAGGTTGACAATAAAAATAAAGGTCAAACCAAAGAAATCAAAATAGAAAGATTAAGGTACTATTTACGGGGTATTGACCTCAACGACCCTACGAAAAGAGAACACGAGATACCGAAAAAAAATCAACTTTACACGATCTCCCGCTCAAAATAGATAAATACGGGTTTTGTGGTTTACCAAAATCCACCAAAGAAATAATTTTGTAATCAAATGGTATTGAGCTATTTAATTACCTGATACAAACACATCCAAATCAATCATTTTACCACGCAGAGTTGGTGGTAAATTAAAGTCAGTTCCATAACATTCTTTTGTTCCAAAACAAAGGTTATGGAAATCACGAACAAACAATTCCCTTCTCATTGCATATATGATGCAATCAGTGTATTTCTACTTGGCAGATCATTGGTTAGGCTTGATAGTTCCTAAGCGCTAAGCTGGATATACAGCTTAATAGCCACATAGTTATACCGATACTCAATTATACACTAAAAAAGTATGGTAGTCATCAAATCAAGGAGGAATAAGAATGCAACTAGAAATTATCACTAAAGACGATTTAAAGCAGTTTAAGACCGAACTGCTGAACGACATTAAAGATATTGTCAAACCACAGGAAAAAGCTCAGGAATGGCTTAGAAGTGCCGAAGTGCGCAAAATGCTGAATATTTCACCGGGCACCTTACAAAACATTCGCATTAACGGAACATTGCGGTACACAAAGATTGGTGGGATGATGTATTACAAACTGGAAGACATCAACAGGCTGTTAGAGGGAGGTAACCAATGACAGAAACAGGCATCCATAACAAGGCGGCGGACTACAGCAAACTGGTCAGGCGCATGGCGGCAGACAGCCGGATGTTGGCCACCCATGTCAGCCTGTTTACCGCACTTTTTGTCTGCTGGCAGCATGGAGGCTTTACCAGCCCCTTTGCCGTTACCCGCAAAAAGCTGATGGCCTATAGCCGCATCGCATCTATTGCCACCTACCACAAATGCATCAAAGAATTAGATGTATTTGGGTACATCCGCTACCAGCCATCTTACCATCCGATCAGGGGCAGCCTGGTCTACTGGCCACCCGGTTGAGCCGGGTCAACCGACCAAAAAAGGAGATGGAAAACCCGGCGAAGTATTGAACCATGACGCTCCTTTCATGAGCCATCTAGGTCATGGAAGCCGCGAAGGTTTGCCGAAGCTTTTAGCACGTCAAACTTATGCGCTTTGTAAGGAGCGAGTTAATGTTTTTGCTATACAAAAACCCGGATTCACCCTAAAGGGATGCCCCGGACTCGCTCCCGTTGGTCGGTTAAAAAAAAAGAATTAAGAAAGAATCTATCAAAGATTTTGAAAGGAAAGCAGCGCATGAAAACAGCGATAACTGGTAGTGAAATAAAGAAAAAAAGAGTACCCGGCAGACCAAAAAAAACAATTAGCCGTAGTGATCTGCTCATGATCCGGTTAACCCCGACGGAAAAACAACTGATCGCCCAGCGTGCGAAAAATGCGGGACTAAAACCCAGTGAATGGTTCCGCAGGGCGGCAAAGAGTGCCAGGGTTTTTCCCCGCTTTACGCCAGAGGAAAGTGGGTGGTTCAGGATGCTATCGGGAATGGCCAATAACGTCAACCAGCTGACCCATCTTGCCCATGTGGAAGGGCTACCTACGCTGGCTTTAAAATGCCAGGCGCTGATCAGGCAGATCGAAGAACTGTTAACCAAACTCAACAGCAATGATCGGTAAACCGATCACAGGAAGAAGCTTCGGGGGCTGTGTCCGCTACGTCGTGGACAAGCCCGAAGCGAAGATCCTTTTTGCCGAGGGTGTAAGGATGCAGAACGCCGCCACTTTAACCAATGATTTTAACCTGCAACGCAAAATGAGGCCGGAACTGGGCAAGGCGGTCGGGCATCTGGTCTTAAGTTGGAGTAAAGAAGACCTGTCCAAACTGACCGATTCGGTTATGCTGGAACATGCCAAAGAGTATATGCATAAGATGGGTATCCGGGATACGCAGTACGTGGTGGTACGTCACCATGATAGATTGCACCCACATTTACACGTCGTATATAACCGGGTGGACAACAAGGGTGCGACGATCACCGATAAGAACAACTACGCACGCAATATCAAAGCCTGCAAGGAGCTTACCCAAAAATACGGTTACCATTGGGGCAAGGGCAAACAGCAGGTCAACAGGCAGGCTTTAAATGGCAGGGAGAAGATCAGATATGAACTTTATGATGCCATCAAGGCGGCTATGAAAACTTCCAAGAACTGGAAAGAGTTGGAAGCGAAGCTGACCGTACGGGGCATCGGTATAGCCTATAAGTTCAAAAGCGGTACCAAAGAAGTGCAGGGTATCTCCTTTGAAAAGGGCGAGATCAAAATGAAGGGTTCCGCTATTGATAGGAGTTTAAGCTTTTCCCGTATGGATGCACAGCTGAACCGCAACCAGCAGGTACAGGATTACCATGCCGCAAGGGAGGCGCATCAGCCCTCATTGGCGCAGCAGTTGAGGGAGGCCATCCGGCAGGGCATTCATGCCGAGCATGGGCATAGTCCGAATGCGTCTGGTGTAGTTGAAAACCTGCTGAATATCCTGCTTAGCCCGGAGTTTGTGCCATCGGCAACAGACCCGGTCGGAGACGCAGAAATAGCCCGCAGGAAACGAAAGAAACATCAGGCAGAGCAATCCCAGGGAGTAACCAGATAAATAAACAAATATTCACCAACAAAATCAATGTTATGGAACAGGACGAATTAGAAGAAAAAGTAACAATGGCCGAAGAACTCATCCTGGGCTTAGTTAAGCGAATGGAAGTCATCGAAAGCGAACTGCCAGAATTTTTAAAGTCGTTTTTAGAACAGTATAAAGAGACTTTAGTTAACATCTCTGGCCAGATAGAAAAGTCTAACAGGCGTTATGACGATCAGAAAATCAGCCAGCAGATCGATCAGGTTAAAGACCTCGTGGGTACCATGCCCAAGGTCATCACCGTAAAAAACGAACATCACCACCATTTCGGGGCATGGTCAAAAAACCTCATCATTGGTGTAGCGGCCTGTTTCCTAATCACCGCCTTAGCGGCAGGAACAGCTTTGTATCTGAAACATGAAAACAACCGCATGAGTGCCAATGACATCAAGTTTCGTGCGATCAGACAGACAGCTCCAAGATGGGGACATTGGGCAGATACCACCTACAGGAGTAATCCTAAGGCGATGGAAGAGAACACCATCAAGCTGGAAGCCGAAGCGTTGGAACAAGCCTATGCGGAAGAAGTTGCCAGAGAAACGGCAGAGGAGGCGAAGCAAGCTAGCAAGCGGCTGCATTCGCTGAAAAAGAAAGATTGAGTTTGCTTATGTGAAATGATGAATGTAATAGGTGCGACTGGATCTTGGTGACGACATGAAATAATTTGCCATTCAACAAATAATGAATGGCAAATCAGAGGGGGCGACCATTTCAAACCCTTTGCTTTTTTGATAGCAAGACTGTAGCACTATCCAAATAATTTGAGCAGGTCATCTTTCCCAAGCGATTTTAATATGCCCTCATCGGTCGGGATCAGTTCACCAGCAAGTTTTCTTTTCCTGTCCTGTATCTCCAAGATTTTTTCTTCTAAAGTGTCTTTACAGATCATCCGGTAGGCCATGACATGTTTATCCTGTCCAATCCGGTAACAGCGGTCAATTGCCTGGTTTTCTACAGCAGGATTCCACCATGGGTCTACGAGATAGACATAATCTGCAGCGGTTAGGTTTAATCCTGTTCCGCCTGCTTTTAGGCTGATCAGGAAGACCCTGCAGTCCTTATTTTCCTGGAAATTAGTTACAGCGGCCTTTCTTTGGTTCAGCTTAGTTTTGCCGTCCAGATAGGCATATGCAACGCCTTGCTCATCAAGGCAAGACCTAATCAGGCCAAGCATCCCGGTAAAAGCGGAAAAAACGAGCAGCTTATGTCCGGCAGTTTTCTCCATAATATGCTCCATGAGTTCAATGATTTTGCAAGAATGCTCATCAAAAGCAGGTGCATCTTTGATCAGTGTGGGTGAATTACAAATCTGCCGAAGGGTAATCAATCCTTTCAATACATGAAGCTTAGAATTTTCCAGTCCATCGGAATCTATTTTATTACTTAACTCAGCCTTGAATTGCTTGCGGTAGTGATCATAGATTTTTCGCTGTTTAGGCTCCATCTCACACCAGATGATCATTTCTGTTTTGGGCGGCAAATCAGTGGCGACCTGTTTTTTGGTCCTGCGCAAAATAAATGGCTTTGTCATTTTTAGCAAGGTACCAGCACGATCTGAATCCTGTTCATCACCTTTTGCGCCAAGGTTCTCTTTGAACATCCTCAGACTGCCGAAAAAGTTAGGGTTGATGAAATTCATCAGGGCATAAAGGTCAGCCGAACTGTTCTCAACAGGCGTTCCGGTAAGGGCAAGCCTGTTGCGGGTTTTAAAGCCTAATACCATTTTAAACTTTTTTGAAAATGGGTTTTTGATGGCCTGCGCTTCGTCTAAAATGAGGTAGTCAAGACTGATGGCTTGCAAAAAAAGAACATCCACAGCTGCCGTACCATAGGAAGTAATAATCAGATCATAATTCTGAAGTGCCGCCGCATCCTTTTCACGCTGTGTCCCGTGAAATACCAGGATAGATAAACCAGGACAGAATTTTTCGGCTTCCTGCTCCCAGTTGTAAAGCAGGGAAGTTGGGGCAAGTAGTAAATGCGGGGCGGTGGAAAGGCCCTTGTTTTTGAGGTGTTGCAAAAGTGTCAATACCTGCAAAGTCTTGCCAAGACCCATATCATCAGCTAGAAGACCTCCCCATTTTAAAGTATACAGGTGGCAGAGCCAGCTAAAACCAATCAGTTGATAGGGCCGCAGTGAAGCATTTACATGATCAGGAACTTCAATGAGTGATATTTTGTCTTGCTGGCTGAACAGCCGATCTCTTGCTGCAACCATATTAGCAAGATCCGGTCTTTCAGAAGGATCGTAAAGCTGATCCAAAAGCATGTAATGCTGACCAGCGAGTTTGACCCCTTTACGGGTGAGCATACCACTTCTAAAAACTGTGGTCAGTTTTTCAAAGAATGCATCAGGCAGATAGATTGTTTTTCCGTTTTCAAGTTCAAGGATATTGGAGCGCTTCTTTAACGCTTTATGGATTTCTTCGGAGCATAATTCATATTCTCCATAACGCATGGTAACATCAATATCAAACCAACCGTTTTCTTCCCTGATGTCAATTTTCATCTCTCCCGTCAGCATGTCATAATCAATATCGGTTAGGGTTTCCATTCCTGTAAACTGTATTCCGGTACCCATCAGGTTATAGGCTGTTTTAGCAAACCAGACTTCAGATTTCAGGGTTTCTTTTGGCAGGTAAAAGCAAGGTAAGTCCTGCTGCTTTATAAAAGCGGGATGAAGGGTAATAAAAAAATCCCTGAATGCTGCTTCTTCATTTTTATCGCGGTTCAATATCTGAAATTCCTTGCTATCGGTTCGCAATAGTGCAGCGCCGCCGGATTGTACAGCAAAGACATGGCCTTGATCATACTGTATTTCCGGGATAAAAGCGACATATTCTCCTTCGTCTCTAACCCGTATATGCCTTCCCTTTACGCTCAAAAAGCGAGAAGTTGGTTTATTATCTATGTTGAAAGTAAAGGTGTATTGCTTTGTAAGTTTAGACAGGACGTTTTGATTGAAATTTTCCAGGTCATCATCCAGGATGGTAAAAGTTCCTCCGGCTTTAATCAGTTCAGCTACGGCTTTTGCTTCTTCCAGGCAAGCAAACTGATAAAACGTATCCGGCGCTTCGCTTAATGAAAAGAAAAACGGCTGGTATTCAGGAAGTAATTCACCAATTTCAAGGCATTGATTGTTTCGTTTCGCCTGCATGGTCAATTTATAATGTCCGCTATACTGGCTTAAGGTAAAGTGGAAATTTATCTGCTCATCTGATACTGAAACCCGTTGCATTGAACTTTTTGAGACATTGCCATTATAGTAAATTTTATTCCTGAATGAACGATAAAACAGGTATTGGTGATCCTTTAAAAGCGGAATGATTCTTTTCCAACAATTAAAGGTACTATAGCGTAGCGTTTCTACTTCCTCTTTTGAGGCATCCCTGTGTTTCTTATGTACCGTTTCAAAATCTACCATTTTGTTAAATGCTATGCTATAGCTATGTAGCAACTGATCCATCGGTGCTAATCGTTTTGGCGCAATTTCAGGATCATAGAAATTTACAAAGGCTTTAATGGATCTGCTATCTGCAGCCCTGATGGCATTACAAGGAATCAGAAAGGGAATCGGGAAATCACAATGGAAGGCAATAGCATAAGCGGTGATGCTCAAATCCTCCTCGAACAGTTTCACAGGGGGCGGTAAAAATAGCGGATCGGATGAAAATTGACTACCATTGATCTGGTTCTCATAATTATAGATATGCCCGTATTCTGGCCTTGGGACTGCTGATATTATATTCCGATAGTGGGATTGAAGTGTTAAATATTGATTAAAGAATGCTGCATCAGTGTAAGGATATTGCTTAAAGCGTTCAAAGAAGCCATTTGCATTTATTTCTATCATCTTTAAAAACAACCTTACAGCATGCTCGCAAAGCCCTGTAACTTTTCTGCCACAGTTGCAGGATACCAGAATGTGATCGTCAGCTATCTGGATATACTGCTCGAAATACTTCCGCCATCCTGAGCGGATGGTGAGCGTCCGATCTTTAAAGCTCAATGCCTGGTAATTACCATAGCGAAGTTCATCATCTTCAGGATCTTCGATGATGTCTAAATCGGATTTAGCGGGTAATTTTGTGTCAGTATCCAATATGAGTTTATAAGGGAATGAGGCATTTCTCAGTTGATCCTTGATATTATTATTCTTAATCATGTTGAGCGGTATTGATCAGTAGTTCATATTTTGCCATCCATTCCAGGAAAATTTCTTCTGCACCTGTATGCAGTTTTGTTACCTTTCCAAATAGCGTCTCTAAGTCAGTGGGTTCGATGTTATATTTCTCATGATAGCGGTAGCCAAGGTAAGCGCCGTTTAAAATAAATAACAGCCTTTCATCTTCTCCGCTACCATCATCCATCAGCAGGGATAACCTGGTCGTTAGCCGTAAATTGAATTTCAATAGCGAGGAGATATTATGGGTAGTTTTATCCTGAGTGGTCAATGACCTGTTAAGTGCCCTCAGGCTGAGTTCTGCCGCCTGATGCAGCATAAACGCAGACAGGATTCTGTTCTCGCATTTGTATTGCAGTGCGGCGGTAAAAAAGGTTTTAGCTTTTGTTATTCCTGTATAGAAGTCCTGTTTTGTTTTCTCAATTTTCTCAGGTCTTTCATCCAGTTTCAGTTTAGGCATGGGCTTGCTGCAATCATCGTAAACCAGGCTATCTGGATTGCAGGCCATGCTGAAATAGATATGCCCTTCAGTGATCATTTTATGGAAAAACGAACTTTTGAATAAGCTGCAACTGATGTGATGATGTTTCATCAGGGCAAAATCAAATACTGTTTCGATATCAATGAAGTTCTGCGCATGTCTCTCAGGAATAACCAGGATCAGGTTTGCATGATCGGTACCATCCTCACCGGGCTCGTGGTTGAGGCAGAATATCTTTTCCGGAGCAATAACTTCAGCCAGAAAACTGATAACAGCAGGGAAATCCTTTTCTTTAAAGTTTCGTAATGAATGAGAATTAATGGTAGACGGTGCTGTATTTAGTGGCACATCTTTGAAGATGGACTCATCTGCATGATGGATGCGTACGTAAGGCAGGGATTGCTCTAGAAAAACCAACCACATCGCCTCTATCATTTTTTCGAGGTTCTCCCTAAGCATTATTGCTTCGAACGCTTGGATGTCAAGGATTTCAGTCAGCAGAACTGTTCCATTTGCAGCATATAAAAGCGAATCCAGAATTGCCCTCCACTCTGCTAAACTTTTAAAACTAAATAACGCTTGTAATAAAGTGCTAGAATTATTGATTTGTATATCAGATCCTGTGCAAGATCGATGAGTTTGTGATAGGTTATTATTATCGTTTAATGAAGTATAAATTGCTTGATTATCTGTGCATGGAAGTTTCGGAGTGCTGTCTAAGGTAGTAATTGCCTCGCTTTTACTTAGGACAAAGCTGAGTTCCAAAAGCTTGACGAGTTGCTGATGGAGATAAAAATAATCTTCGTTTTCCGGATTGGTAAATGCGGCTTTGAGTAATTGAATTACTCCTGATTTCAGGCGCAATAAACTATTCTCTTCGTTACAGAAAAAGTGAGCGATCTGGTAATGTGGACTGATGATATCCTTTTCTTTTAAATAGCGGAAAGTGGTTGTTTCGCTAACGGTTGGTTCTTGTTTCATGTTAGGCTTTAATTAGTTCAAGCCAAAGAACCACAAGCTGCATCGTCTATATTAATCTTCCAATCCATTTTTTAGACGTTTTGTAGCATATTTTAAATGCTATTTCAGACGGAAACTCAATCCAGATGGTTTGCTTTTATGTTTGAAAAGATATAGTTATCTTTGTGTATTAACCCCTTTAAACACGGATCATGAAAGTAATATTAGATATTAAGGACAGTAAGGCCGCTTTTGTAATGGAGCTATTGAGCAGCCTGTCTTTTGTTAAGGCAAGGCCACTTTCCGATGAAAATGCTGTTTTAGTTGACGAGATTAAAGAAGCGGTTGAAGACCTTAAATTGGTACGTCAGGGTAAACTTAAAGCCCGTCCTGCAAGGGATTTGCTCAATGAGCTTTAATGTCTATACCTTACGCCCCTTTGATAAGCAGCTTAAAAGGTTGGTAAAAAAATATCCCTCTTTAAAAAAGGAATATATTGATCTTATTGATTCTTTAGAGAATAATCCTGAACAGGGCACAGCAATAGGCAACAAGTGTTATAAAATCAGGTTAGCCATTGCCTCAAAAGGAAAGGGCAAATCCGGCGGTGCCAGAGTGATCGCAAATTTGGTTATTGAAGATGACGCTGTTTATTTGCTAACCATTTACGATAAATCTGAAAAGTCTAATTTAACAGATGCGGAACTGGCCGAGCTGTTAAAACAGGTTCCCGAATAAACAGACAACTAATTTATTTTACCACACAACAGAAGATTTATTACATTTGATTCAAATTAACAATATATGAGTACTACAACTGATCGTCCAAATAAAGTACATGAAGGCAGAAATGTGAAACGTTTTCGTGAAATGATGGGGATAAAACAGGAAGGGCTTGCCGCTTCTTTAGGTGAGGATTGGAGCCAGAAAAAGATTTCAGTTCTGGAATCCAAAGAAAAAATTGAAGATGCGCTTTTAGCGGAAATTGCTCAGATATTGAAGGTTCCAGAGGAGGCAATCAGGAATTTTGACGAGGAAAGAGCTGTAAATATAATTGCAAATACTTTTCAGGATGATTCAGTTGCATACGCAGAAAATTACAAATGCACATTCAACCCATTAGATAAACTAATGGAGACGGTAGAAGAAATTAAAAAACTGCACGCAGAAAAAGAAGCACTCTACGAGCGTTTATTGAAAGCACAAGAGAATAAATAAGCATTAGACGGAGATATTTTATTCCAGGAAAGCCATTGCAAACCGCAATGGCTTTCTACTTATAATAGATTTTCTAAAAATGACCCTAATTTATATCTCCACGCACGGTGCGGCCTGCGAGATCCCTTCGCTCCTAGGTCTGCCTTGATATCTGAATTAGTAATTTTCTATTGAGCTTCTATTTCATTATAGCTGTACATACTTACCAATCCATCGAAAGAATACGATGTCTCACAAGAAATCTTCTTGTTCAGGATAGTGATTTTATTGAGTAGTATTTTTGCAATAGCATCGTCTATTAAAGGCATGTCAACCAAAAATGAATTAAATATTTCGCCTATATCAATTATCAATTCATTAGTATAGAAGTCAGTTCCCTGATACACCTGCATCATCAATGCAGAGGATTTTTGAAAGCAAATGCTTGGTTTTAACTGATATCCCCGGTGTATAATTTTGTCCCTGATTTCCTTAATTTGAGAGAGCCATGGGAAAGTGGCTTTATCCTTTAAGCGTTTAAATTCAGAAATAAGCTCTGGAGGGAGCTTGTATTTAGGATGAGCGATATTTATGTAATCAGGCAGTTGAGATTCTTCCCTCACTACCTGGTTCAATGAGATATCCACAAGGCAGGCCAACAAGTCAATATGCGTCTTAATATTAATTATAAGGAGATAAGAATAATCTCTAAATTCTTTTTCATGTTCTATCGAGAAAATATCGTATTGAGACAGAGTTGTAATCTTATCCCGTACGTCAGAACAAGCATTTAATTCTTGAAACAAATTAAACAAGTTCAGATATGCTTCTATCGTAAACCGCCACTGGTTAAAAAAAGACTGAGAAATTTCTTTCACCCTGTAATCGACATCGGATAAAGGGTTTTGATAACCGACGGATACCGCAACATTGCAAACTTGAGATGAATGTTGAATGGCTTTTTGTTTATTTAAATCTAGTTTGTCAATGGAATACATCGCTTAAGGAAGATGTGTAATGTAAACGGTTATTAAAAATGCATAAGCAATAAGAAAGCAAAAAATTGATACAATTATCGCATTTTTATTCGAACAAATTTGCTCAAACCAATTTAATTTATGACTCGAATCTTCGTCGCCAAAAGCTGCACCTATCTCTATTTTTTTGCCTTTTGAAAATTTATAGCCTCGGTTGTTTACTAAACTGAACATCTCAGGTTCGGCATTGCGGGCCTGTGCCATTCGAAACCTATAATATTTATTATTTCTAAAAAATGTTCCTAACCAAAATATGTTAATGATAAAACCAGCTATTGACAACCAGAAGGTTAGTGGTTTTATAAGCGTTAAATTTGCCAAATGGTCTTGTAACATCGTCCCAATTCCGATGTTCAATCCGACAAAGAGTACATTCATCTGCCATGAAATTTGTCCTTCATAAAATGCGAGCTGCAGAGCTGATTCATATTTTTCAATTGACGAAGTATTAATTTCAAGCTGTTGTGCTTCAGTTTCCTGAGGTAATTCTCTATTTTGAGGCGTTTCTGACATTATTTAAATTTTAAAAAGTAGGTTCAGTGTTTTTGAAATCATTTATTCGTTGTAAAAGAGCTTTTGTACTTTAAGAGTATTGCAGATGAAATGAAACTTTTCAAATTTATAAGACAGATAACTGGCAATATCATCTTCATGTGTTGACATAATAATTTGGTAATCGCGGAATTCATGCCTTACAAGTTCAATAAATGAATGGATATTTATGTCGTCAAGCGTTTGAACAGGGTCGTCAATGGCTAAAAATTTGAAATGATTGCTACTTTCATAAACTTTATTTAACGCAAGACAAAATGCAATTGATACAACTGCAAGTTGGCCAGAACTTAAATGATGTATAATGTCATGGTCTGATTCACTATCTGTCAAAAATTTAATCCGGTTCGTTGTCTCCTGCATATCAATAAAAATCCCAAGGCCCTGTTGATAATTTTGAAGTATTTTGCCTGAAAATAGATAAAAAGGTATTTTGATTTTTTCAATCATTTCCATTTTATAAGTTTTTATTGATGCAGCCAGTTCAACTTTGATCCTGCTAACTTTTTGTTCCAATTCGCCAATTGAGTTGCGCCTATCGGTAAGTATATTGAGAGAAAAGAGTCGGGCCTCATTATATTTAAATTCTACATATATTTTTTTATTGTTTATTTCTGTAACTGTAAATAGGGCATTTCTGTTTTCTGAAAAAAGTTCTTTAAATAATTCCTTGTGAAGCAGTTTCTCCTGATCTGGAATTATCTTCGTCAGATCAAGTAATACTGCAGTTTTTAATTTTTCGATATCTTCCAGAAATAAAAACATTGTTTTTGGTTCGGTCAGTATAAATTCATCGAATGAAAGACCTCCATCTTTTATGACTGTTTGAAATCTTTTGATCCTTTCCCCATAACCCCTATACTGTAATATATACTTATAAAAATCTTCTTCCAGCTGATTTTCAGCAGCAGACAGGAATGCAGCAGTTCTCTCTTCAATAGGTCTGCGGTAAGTATCGGTTAAATTTTTGTTCGCAGTTTCTAAAGCCCTAAGTTGGTCTTCATTAAAACCAATAAGGGATTGGGTTTTTTCATTAACCTTTTCGATAAGTTGATGCGTGTGAACGTAATCTGCGTTGCATAACGGGCAATTTTGTGGTGCGTGCAAATCAGTCGGAAGTTGCTGGCTTAATTCTATACTGTTCATTCTGGCCTGATTCAAGTCAGTGATGACTTGACCGATCACTCCGATATTTTCCTCCAACTTTTTTTTAGCTTCAATCGACTGGCTATATTCGCTTATAAATGCAATATCGAAGCCCAGAGCTAATATACTTTCGATATCAATTTTATCGGTAGCTAAATTTTTAAGTTGATTATTAAATGTAGCACGGATGGCCCTCAATTTCTCCAAACGCACATAGCTTTCCTCATCAGTAAGTTTTTGCAATACAAATGCATAAAGCATTTGTTGGTTTTCTACCATGTACGCCAGGCTTTGGCGTAACTTATCGAGCTGATATTCATCAGGATCAAAAGAGGATACAAATTCTTCGACTTTAGATAGCTCGGTCGTATATGAATGAAAAACCTCTTTTAAATTTGAAGCGACCTGATTTTTGAATGGTTCTTCATTATCATAGGGCAGGTCTCTATCCGTAAACAGTTTTATATAGTTAATTAGCTCTCCTGAATTAGCAGTTTCACTAAGTTGTGCAATCTTTTCATTCAATTCGGAATGAATATTTTTTAAATTTTTGCTAAACTGCGTTAACCTGTGTAACTCCTCCGCTTCTTTTTGGGTTTGGAACAGGAAGTCAAGTTCTGCCTTTTTTTCTTCCTCATCCTTTTTTAAAAAATAAATATTCTCTTCTTGTTGTAGATAATTAAAAAGGGGATAAAGGCTTTCCTGGCTAAGGTTATCTTCATTGAAAAAAAGTTGGTCAACTTCTTTTTGTGTATATTCGACACACGTTTCAACGTCCAATGGTTCGTCGAAAGTTGTTTCGTCAGTTGAGTAATATGTGTTTAAAATGCCCCAAGCATCGGGCCTGAAACTTTTTGAATTACCAATTTTACCATTATGAGTATGATCCAGTTGTTTAATAATGATATGGAAAAGATCGGTTTGAGTGTCATGAAATAGAATCTTTAAAACAACGTCCTTGCCGGTAGTATTCTGATAAAAAGGCTTCCTGTAATTTTGCGTATTTTTTTGAATGCTGCTGAACTGAACCGTACGCTCTAATTTTCCTCGAATACATAATTCGATAGCGTCAAAGATTGTAGTTTTCCCAAAACCATTTGGCCCGTTCAATATAGAAACGTCACTTGATTCAAAATCAACAATACGTGTTGTCGATATTCCCTTAAAATTTTCGATATAAATCTTTTTAAGCTTCGGCATCAGTACTAAATTTGTTAATGAATTGTTGCATAAAATCGTCAGAGGCAGTTGTGTCAAGGACAGAAGATTTTAATGTATCCCAGAATTCCGTACTATCAATGTCCTCTAAATCTTTGATTTTTTCCTGTAGTTCTATATCGTCACCAGTAAGCTTTAGAGCTAAAATTTCTGAAATTGTTCTATAATTAACCTGACTTTGCGTAGGTACAATAAGAAAAGGCAATTTTAAATATAATTGTATAGTAAGGAAATATTGCTCATTTACGTAAATGTTATCCTTGTAGACCTGAAAGACTCCAGAATCCAATATCTGCTTGTTTAGCTGCTCAATTATATCAGTTTCTGTGTTTGGGGCTGGCAACGCATTATCTGTATAAACAATAGTATATTTTTTGAACCAATAATCGTTTTCCTCAATTGCAAGAATATCATTTTTAATAGCATGTATTCCTGTTTTAATATTATCAACCTTTACACATAGAATCAGTGAGGTGTTTTTTTCTACATCATTTTTTTTATTTCGATTTTCCTCGAACAGAGTAAATATATTTGACGCTTTATCACCTTCAATATAACCTTTCAAGTCTTCCGCGTCAATAAAATCAACAAGAAAATATTCTATATCATTATCGCTCTTTTTACTATAAAAATAGGAATTGTCTTTTCGCTGAGCTTCAGCAAAATCATGTTCAGCGAAGATTTTTTCAATTAACTCTTGCATATTTAATTGTTTAGTAGATGCACTGCATCGTTCAGTGAAATGAACTTCATGTCTTTTTTATTCGAAAATCTTGTTGGATTTGTAGGGATAAGTCGTTGTGCAGCTTCTCTGAGGCTTCCGTCATAACTTTGGTTAATTATGTAATCGTTTTCATATCCTGCAAAATTTACCACTGGATTGTCCAGGATTTCCATTGCGTGAAATTTCTTGTTCCTTTCTATTGATTGAATGCTCGTTATAAGGTAGCTAGAAGTCTTGAAGTAGCTTGGCACAGCTCTGGGATCAAGGATATAATTACTCTGGGTGACACTAATTAGTACCTGCAGAAAGGTTCCGTAAAAAGTGTCTTCTGAGAAAAAATTGTCGGTAGTAACACAACTTCCAAATTTTTCCGTTCCGCTTGAGTGGGGATTGATGTTACAAAGAAAACGGATAAACTGGTCATCAGCAAGACCATATATCTCACCAATTATTTCGCCGATCCTGCTTTCGTGTGCAGGGGTAATATTTTCATATTCATTCAAATCGAGATCATCTATAAACTGAATATATTTTGAGTAAATCTTTTTTCTGATTTCCCATAATTTACTTTTGTTCTTAGCGGGAGGATTAGCCATTATTTCTGCAATCTCAGCCAATGTGAAACTTACTCTATAATCTACCTGTGGGTTGTTCGCATGTTCAAATCTGATTTTTTCGTCCAAGGTAGCTAAGAATTCCTGATAGCAGTTTGCACGCCATCCTTCATTGGTTCTCTGTGGATGGTCGGCATTTGTAAGAAAGGTGAATATCTCGGTATCCAGATAATCGAAGATATCGTTAAGGTGGCAATAATTCAAGGCATTAGAGTATGGATACTGCTGCACGTTGTGTGGATTCTGTCCCGGTGTTAAATTTCCCCAATTATGTATTTCACAAATCGAGTGAAGATAATTCAGGTTAGGACATGCCTCAAACGCTGCCAAGGCCGCAGTATAAGAGCCGATGGTTGTTGAATCTGTTAAAGCCTTAACCTGATGTACTTCTTGAATAGCTCCCAAATGCTGAATTTTCACATCTTCCTGTGTTTCGTATTCAATTCCATATTCCGCTAAATCTGGATTGGTTCCATGTAAGCTATTAATTTTTCGTAAGGCTACAAGTAATCCAATTTTCCCTTGATGGTTATAGCCGCTCCAGCTGGCCGTTGCATTTCTTGACATGAGAGTTCGTAATAGTTAAATTAGATTTACTGTGTACCACATCGTATAGATTGGTTCATGTTATGTAAATATACTTTTTTATTAGATACAAATAATTGATCTCAAATATTTGAAAGAAATATATTACCAAATGCTTTGGAGATTAAACTAATATTCGCAATTCTGTAATCACAATGCGACCTATCCTTCATGATTTTTAAACCTTATTCAGGCCGCGTAAGAATGTTTCATTTTTGCTGATACTAGAGAATAAAGTTTTTAATTCATTCCAATATTCTAGTGATACTGATTTTGCAATTTGACTACATACTTCAAACGCTAATTCTTCTTCAAAGTCAAGCCATTTTTCGCTCATAATTATTTCTGTACGGGCGGAATTCATATCAAGATCGCGCGTGCCGCAAATATCAATCACCAGTATCAATGGAAATGGCCACGACAATTTTACTTGATTATGCTTCATTGACCAAGAATCAGGAAATAAGGAAGACGGGATTTCAATTCCGTGAAGTGAAAGCCTAGAGCGCGATCGGGAGTATTCGCTAGTTGAATCGCTTTGATCAATATCTCCATTTTCATCGATACTAATGGTCGTAGCTTTTTCCTTGATTGAGTTAACTTCAATTTTTATACTTTTTTCCAAGTTATAAGTGTCACCTTCTATTACTACTTGTTTTGATTTGAGGTCAATTTCGTTTACTGGCATCCCGTGGTGTTCAAGAACGGCTACGGTCACTGAACCAACCATTCCTTTTTCTTTTTTATCTAACACCATTTCAATCAAATTTATATTTTCATGCTGCCTCCAGGAATAGTCCTTAAGTGCGATTGCTGTTACTTCCTTAAAGCTGTGCTCATCCCGGATACTTGATGAATTAGTGGTGTGTATGGCAATCTTGAAAGGTGGATTTGGGATAACAGTTTCAACTGACTTTAGAAATTCTTTTTCTGAGAGATTTTCCCATGGATTTTTGTTTTTGCGCAGTAATAATCTCGTAGTTGTTCCAGGAGTTTCACGTGATCCTTTTCTTATCCAAAAAATACTTTCTTGTCCCTCGACTGTAATATTGAGCGAATCGCTGTAAGAATGTGACGCCTTCACTCTTTTAGTATCGACAATTAGAGTGTCTGCAACCATAAAACATGATAATATCCCAATTCCGAAGCGTGAAGTCGGAGTAAAGTCGGCATTTGATTCTGACTTCAGATTGTAAAAATCAGTTGATTTATAAAATGAGGAGCCCACTTTTGAATAGTAGTTATCAACGATATATTGATCCATTCCAGTACCATTATCTGCAACCTCAAGAACCGTACTCTCACCATCGATATAATATTTTACTGAGATTTCTGGCTCATATTTATTACCCCATTTTTCTTCCTGTGCAGCTCTCAAAAGACAGGCGTCAATTGAATTTTGCAACAGCTCGCGTAAAGCAACTTGTGGATTCCCATATAACTTGGTTCCCATGAGTAAATCTATTACTTGTCTTTTACTTAGATTAAATTGCGTGTCACGATAGATATATATTGGTTGATTATGGATATCTTTTTTAGTTTGGATTTTCTCACGGTCAACCTTAAACGGAAATTTCACTAAAATATCTCTTCCCTTTTTAGCATTAAACTCGTTGAGATTATTAATTATGTTATTGCATAATGTTAGTTCATGGTCAATCCAATTACAAAATTCGTGTATCGATGCCTCGATAGCTGGGTGTGTACATCGTGCATTGAACTGAATCAATTCCGGCGTAATTTCCCATGATTCAACAGCTCTATGTTTATTCCACTCGGAAAGGGAAACTGGATTTCTAACATACAAATGGGAATAAAGAACAGCGGGAGTACGTTTGGAGTCAAAATCTAAAATATCTGCCAACCTAAGTATAATACCAACTAGCGGGAGACATGCGAAAGTATCCGCTGCACATAGATAGTTTTTGTCAAAATCCATAAGTTTAAGTGCGTCCTCATTATGACTAAGGCACAATTGCGCTAATTCAACTGTTAAATCACAGTCGCGGAACAAAATCTTACCGTTCCAGTCTTCAGCGATAATATCCCGTGCCCGATCCGCATGAGTTTGCCTTATATATTCGCTTATTAAATGACCTTTAATTGTTTCTGCTTCCGATAATCTGCCTTGAGCTAAAAAACGATGAACCACTAGCTGCTGCTCAGGTCTTGAATCATAAAATCTTTTAAAAGCATCGTAAAATTTCCGTTCATTTATGTCGGCAAGTTCTGGGGAACTGTCCCAAACCTTTTTCCAAGCAATTACCTCACGTTCATCAGGGGCCATCCCAATATCATGGAAGAAAGCAGTTAGTGCCAGCAACATCAGTTCGGGAGCTGATAGATTTTTAATAATGGAAGATCCAAGCAATCTCTCCATGAGGTTTAAAACTCGGAATAAATGATCACCGTCATGCAAAGTATATTCTCCCATATGCCTAACGATGGTTTTTGTTCTTTGAAAGGCATAAGAGGCAGCATCCTCGACCAAGGTTTGGACTGCTTTATCTTTAGTATTGGTTTTTTCTACAAGCGTCTTAAAGATTAAACTTTTCTCTAAACGCAGAAGATATTCGTCTTTGTAATCATCAACCATCAGATTTTCTTTTTTGATTTGCAGTGCAAAATAAGAATATATAAGGTACCATCGGCTAATTGGTACAAAAAGCTTATTCACCAAGGACTGACTTTATGCGAATCCTAGTTCGATGATTAATTGATTGCAATGGGAGCGCAATAAACTCAGTTTTTTATTTCAATCAAAAGCCTTAAACAAGAAATGCTATATGGACAGCCGCCAGTTTAATGCTTTAGTCGCACAGATTTTTAAGCGTCCTATTTCAATATGTTTATCCACCATGACTGTGATTTTAAAAATTTTGTAGATCAATTAAGAATAGTATTTCGTTTCATCAATAAATAAAGAGGTTATGGAAGAAATTTTAAAGGCTTTAAATTATCAACCCATTGATATCTCCGATGAGGATCTTGATAATCCTGTGCCATCAATTACTTATTTTTTTGTTAACCATCCGATTCACGAAAGCCGAACTAAGCTTTGGGAGCTATACGAGRGATGGATTCATTTCGCTGCTGAATCGCCAGATGGGGAGGAATTGACAGATATGTTATTTTTTTATAATCAAATGGTGGAATTGCTGAACCTATGTTATGTATTTACCCAAAAAATTGAATTAAATAAATAGCTATATTATCAATCAACAAATATAAATAGGACTTATTTGAATATGCCTGCAAACTGGCCGTCCCGCATTTTCGGCCTGCGGAACGGCCTCCGCTCTTGGCTGTTACTGTTCCCGCTTTTGGCATATACGGAGAAGCCAGTAACAGAAAACTACAGTTCGTCGGGCTTGAACGCAATTCGTGTCCTTTTCGGCGCTGGCCGTTCCTGTTTCTCCAGCAGTTCGTCTAGGTAGCGGAAAACAATCTCCATATTTTTGTCTTGGTTATCCAGTTTTCCTTTAATCTTTTCAATTTCCAGCCTGATCTCTGTATTGTCGGACAGCACATGGCGCATTTTGGTAAAAATGCGGATGATCTGGATGGTTACCTCAATAGCCCTTGTACTGTTTAGCACGCTGGAAAGCATTGCCACGCCCTGTTCGGTAAAGGCCATGATGTTATATCTGGAGTGCGCCCCGTGTCTTAAGGTGCCAAATTGGCTCCTTAAAATTTTCTGTTCCTCCGTATTGCTCAAACATAAAATCTTCGGGAAAAGGTTCTGCGTTTCTTTTTACCAGCCGCTTTAGCTGTTTGGTTTCCGCTCCGTATAGTTCAGCCAGATCGGAATCCAGCATCACTTTATGCCCTCTTATAATATAAATCTGGTTCATAACCAGTTCATCAGAAATTTTGATCTTTGTTTCCATTATATTAGCGTGTATTTAAAAGCGGTCGGCACATGAGCTGCCGACCGGAAGGAGTTAAATTGAGGCGAAAATTTGTCTTAAAGGTGCCATGTCACTGCTAACCTTTTCATCCAGCATTTTCGCATAAAGTTGGGTGGTGCGTATATTGGTATGTCCCATCATTTTTGATACGCTTTCAATAGGTACACCGTTCAAAAGAGTAACTGTAGTGGCAAAAGTGCGCTTGGCGATCCGGTTGCCGAGTGTTTTGACGATGCCTGATAGTGCGGCAATTTCGACCAAGTATTCGTTCATCTTTTGATTGCTGGAAATTGGCAGCGCTCTGTTCTGATTGGCACATAAAGGATGATCTTTATATCTTTCCAGAATATCGGAGGCTAGGGGAATAAGCGGGACAGCTATAGGAGTACCTGTTTTTTTACGATAGCTGAACAGCCACTTTTCCCCATCAATACCTATACGTATGTCAGTTTGTTTGAGTTTTTGCACATCGGCATAGGACAGCCCCGTATAACAGCTGAACAAGAAAAAGTCCCGAACCTGCGATAGTCTTGCGGTACTGTATTTTTTGCCCGCAATGTTTTGCAGTTCATCGGCGGTCAGGTATTCCCTTTGTACGAGTTTGGATTTCAACTTATAACCGAAGAAGGGATCAGTGATGATCCATTTGTTTCTAAGACATATACGGACGATTTTCCCAAGGTTTTTAAGATGCTTACTGGCGGTATTGGTATCATTATCCTTTGAGGTGTGCAGGTAGAAATCGAAACCATCAATAAACTCATGGTCTATATTTCGGATGTTGAGGTCACCTGTTTGGTATTTGAATAAAAGATATTCTTTGACGTGCTTTTCAAGTATTTTAAATCGCCTCAAAGTGCCTTCTGCATAATCTTCCTTTTCTACAAGTGCGGCCATGTTTGTGTTGTGGATTTTAATGGCCTCCATAATAGTGTGTGTTTTTTCGGCCTTGCCTAAGAATTTGCATTTAACGCTATCAGCGGTTATTGCAGCTCCGTCCGCGTTTAGCTGGCTATGCGCTGCATAAACTTCGGCTTTAATATTTTCCAGATAGGCATTCAGGGTTTTAACATCTTCCTTTGTACCAATGACTTTTCCGGCTTTTGCATTCCACCGCTCCGGCTCGCAGTTTCTGCTTGTTGACATTTCCACACGCACCCCGTTCACTGTAATCCTTAAAAAGATAAAGTAAACAGCCCCTTTGGTGTAGTTCTTTGGCTTTTTCAAAAAGAAAAGAACGCTAAAATTAGTTTTCATAACGATAACATTAAGGTTAAACAAAAATAGCTTTGCAGTTTCATTCACACAAGATGTTCATCTATTAAACTAGCTGAATACCAATGTATTAATACGAATTAGGGGAGTTTGATATTATAAAGAACGACGCACCGAATGACGCACATTTTATATGCGATTTCGTGCATATTTTGGTATAACCCGTAAAAGCAAAAACCCTGCAATCATTTGATTTGCAGGGCTTTAGTTCTCTTTGATATTGTTTCTTGTGATCCCGCTGGGATTCGAACCCAGGACCACTACATTAAAAGTGTAATGCTCTACCAGCTGAGCTACGGAATCTACTTTGTTTAAAAACGTTATCCGTTTCCTTTAAAGTGGTGCAAATATAGGGTTCTGATGTATTTCATGCAAATAAAAAATCACCAAATCCCTTACTGTATTGATTTATAGGCGAATTAATTATTTACCTTCTGTTTTTTAAATAGATTTGATATTTTTATCGCTCCATATTTAATCTCTGCCATGTATAAATTTCTTTCCTTCCTGTTTTTTTTGCCGCTCTTGTTTATATTCTCATGTAAATCTAATCGTGCCAAAGAAGAAGAAAAGGCTAAACACAGGCAGGATTCACTGGCTTCCTGCGAAAAGAACATGCCCAGCCGTTTTGGTGCCGTAAAAGATTCTTCCAGTTTTGCTTCCAATAAAGTGAGTCACAAGGGCATGGTTTTAATTCCCGCAGGCGAATTTGCGATGGGCGCTTCCGATAAAGAGGGCAGGGACGATGAATATCCTCAGCACAGCGTTAAATTATCTTCATTTTGGATCGATGTAACCGAAGTAACCAATGGCGATTTTAAAAAATTTGTGGATGCAACGGGTTACAAAACCACGGCCGAGCGCAAGCCCGATTGGGAAGAAATGAAGAAACAACTTCCGGCAGGTACACCGAAACCACCCGATAGCGTTTTTGTGGCCGCATCATTGGTTTTTTACCAACCCAAAAATATCACTTCTTTAAACGATGCTTCACAATGGTGGCGCTGGGTTAAAGGTGCCGACTGGAAACATCCGCATGGCCCTAAAAGCGATATCAAAGGAAAAGAGAACTATCCGGTGGTTCATGTTTCATGGGATGATGCCATGGCTTATTGCAAATGGTCGGGCAAACGTTTACCTACCGAAGCAGAGTGGGAATATGCTGCAAGAGGTGCTTTAAAAGACCAGAAATACCCATGGGGAAATGAGGATATCGAAAAAGGCAAAGTCAAAGCCAATACCTGGCAGGGCAGTTTCCCCATCAAAAATACCGATTGGGATGGCCACAACGGATTAGCCGCTGTAAAACAGTTTAAGGCCAATGGATATGGATTGTACGATATGGCAGGCAATGTTTGGGAATGGTGCAGCGATTGGTACCGCCCTGATTATTATGCCACGCTGCAGGGTGTAAGCAACAATCCTACGGGCCCCACAGACAGTTACGACCCCATGGAACCAACAGTACCCAAAAGAGTGGTTAGGGGAGGTTCGTTTATGTGCAATGCTTCTTATTGCAAAGGATACCGCGTAACCTCAAGAATGAAAACCTCTACCGATACGGGCCTGGAACACACGGGTTTCAGGTGTGTAAGTTCCAATTAAAAATAAATTTAAAATCACGCAAACGTTTGACCCCTATATTTTAAATTATTATTGTTTAGTTTGGCCGCAACAAATTAAACCGAACCAACCTTTATGCAACAAACAACCAAATCGGGCCACACGCAGGGGCCAAAGCCATTAATTATCATCTGTGCTTTATTTTTTATTTTCGGCTTTGTAACCTGGGCAAACGGCACACTTATCCCATTCTTTAAATTATCTTTCGGCCTTTCAAACTTACAGGCATTCTTTGTAACCTTTGCCTCTTATATGGCTTACTTCTTTTTAGCTTTGCCATCATCGTGGATCCTGAAAAAAGTGGGCTTTAAAAATGGTATCGTTTTAGGTCTGGTGATTTTAGGATTAGGTTCGTTAATATTTATCCCTGCAGCATCAACACGTACTTTCGGTTTATTCCTGACGGGTATTTTTGTTCAGGGGGCAGCCCTGGCTTTGCTTCAAACGGCTTCTAACCCTTATTTAACCATTATTGGCCCAATCGAAAGTGCGGCAAAAAGGATCAGTATTGCGGGGATCTGTAATAAATTCGCCGGAATGATTGTTCCCCTGATTATGGGCAGTTTATTTTTGAAAAACGCTTCAGAGGTAGAAAAACAGATCAAAGCAGCTACAGGTGCGGTACACGAGCAATTGTTGAATGATGTTTTAGGTCGTGTAAATATGCCATACATTGTTTTGGCCATCGTTTTCTGTCTGTTCGCTGTTTTTATCAAATTTACTGATCTGCCAGAGGTAGAGGTTGAAGAAGATATTGTTGACGAAAGTAAAGGTGCAGTAGTAAAACACAGCAGTATTTTTCAGTTTCCTCACTTATTTTTAGGTGCACTTTGTATTTTTGTATATGTTGGTGCAGAAGTAATGGCAGGCGATATTATCGGTATTTATGGCCGCGAATTGGGCATCAGCGTAGAAATTAGTGGGAAATTAACCTCGATTACCCTTTTTAGTATGTTAATCGGTTATATCATCGGGATTATCACTATTCCAAAATACATCTCTCAGCAAAAAGCACTTCGCATCTGCGCCATTTTAGGTATCATATTTACGGTTTTATCTTTCGCCATTTCAAGCTGGTTTGCTGTAATTTTTGTAGCCTTGCTTGGGTTGGCAAACTCCTTAATGTGGCCGGCCATTTTCCCGCTTGGCATAAGTCATTTAGGGAAATTTACCAAAATTGGTTCAGCCATTATGGTAATGGGTATTGCAGGTGGTGCCATAATGCCATTGTTGTATGCCTTTTTAAATGAAAAATTACATGTCAATTTTCAGTTAGCCTATCTGTTAACCGTATTGCCATGTTACCTTTATATTTTGTTCTTTGCTATAAAAGGCCATAAAGCCGGACTAAAGTTAAAATAACCAAAACCAAATAAATTTTATGATTAAGCCCGATCTTGTAAAGATTGGGCTTTCTTTTATCCTTAATTTTCGCTTATTTTGGCGAAATTATAATAGAGGGCTAAGTCTCAAATCTCATGTCTCAAATCTCATATCTTAACAATGAACAAAGCTATTTTTCTCGACCGCGACGGTGTACTTAACCACGAAATTTACGATTACATCTGCCGGGTAGAAGATTTTAAAATATTAGAATACCAGATCCCTGTACTCAAAAAATTCTTCGACGAAGGTTATTTATTAATTGTAATCACCAACCAGGGCGGCATTGCCTTGAAACGTTATACCGAACAGGAACTGGCCATTATGCACCAGATGTTAAGGAATGCTTTTGTGGCCAAAGGAGCCGATATTGCAGGTTTTTACTATTGTCCGCACCACCCAACCGTTGGCGGCGAATGCAAATGCAGAAAACCAGCTTCGGGAATGATTTTAGATGCCATTGATATGTACGATATTGACCCGGCACAATCAATAATGATCGGCGATAAACCACGTGATGTTGAGGCGGCAAACGGAGCAGGAGTGAAGGGGATTTTGATTGAACCTGATGAGCAGATTAATTATGAGAAGGTTAAAGAAGTCCTTGGTCGGGAGTCTTTAGTCTAAAGTCTCCTATTAGGGGGCATAAAAAATTATAAGTCCGGAGTTATTTGATTTGTTGATCAAAACCATTGGCTTGAGCATGATCATTTGGGCGCTTTAACACGCTGTACACTATATCTTTTTGGCTATCCTTCGACTACGTTACCATTGACAGATGCGAAGAAAAGTCGTCATTACGAGGAGGTACGACGAAGCAATCTTTCCTGCTAGCGATCCTTGCTAGAAAGATTGCTTCGTCGGCTAAAAAAGCCTTTCTAGCAATGACGATTCCTCCCGGCCAATAAACCGCATTAAAACCTTCTGTCATTTATATCGATTTTTATGAAATAAATTATCCCTCAGGATGACAGCCAAAAAGGATGCCGTTTCCATCGTTAACGCAAAATAACGCGTAATCATTTTTGCGGAATTTCTAAACAGACAAAAGAACTTCTATTACTGCCACCTAGACCTGATTGCAATGGCATTCCGGTCTCAATAACTATCAATTTTATCCCGGACAATCACCGGAATACAATGTAAAGCAGGACTATCGTAACCGATAAGCACTGTTTTTGCTCTCCAAAAAACATGTAAATGGGAAGAAATTAATAACCAATCATTAATTCACAATGACCAATACCAAGCGCCGATAAAAACTTAATTGCCTTAACTTCTTAATGGTAGAAAAAATGTAAAATTTAAGAGGGGAGACGGGAAATGTAACCTGCAATTTGCTTATCATCCATTATACATCTTATATTATCCATAAAACAAAAAAATCCTAAGTCTTAAGCCGGAAACCCGACTCAAGACTTAGGACTAAAGACTCCCGACTTTAAATATTACTTGCCCGCTGCTTTAGCATGGTCAGCTAAGAAAGTAGCTAAACCGCTATCGGTTAAAGGGTGTTTCAATAAGCCAACAATTGCAGCCAATGGCGCAGTAATTACATCAGCACCTAATTTAGCACAGTTTACAATGTGTAATGGTCCGCGGATGGAAGCAGCTAAGATTTGAGTTTCGTATCCGTAGTTATCAAAAATAGTTCTGATATCTTCGATCAATACCAAACCATCGCTCGAAATATCATCTAAACGGCCTAAAAACGGAGAAACATAAGTAGCTCCTGCTTTTGCAGCCAATAAAGCCTGTCCGGCAGAGAAAATTAAAGTACAATTGGTTTTGATTCCTTTTGATGAGAAATATTTAATGGCTTTAACACCATCTTTAATCATCGGAACTTTAACCACAATTTTAGGGTTTAAAGCTGCTAAAGCTTCACCTTCTTTAACAATCTCATCGAAAGTAGTTGCAATTACTTCAGCACTTACGTTATCATCAACGATATCGCAAATTGCTTTATAATGGTTGATTACATTTTGTTCGCCGGTAATACCTTCTTTAGCCATTAAGCTAGGATTAGTGGTTACGCCATCTAAAATGCCAAGATCTTGCGCTTCTTTGATTTGATCAAGATTCGCTGTGTCAATAAAAAATTTCATGGTTATAAATTCTTAAATATTTGAGTTTCTACGATTCAACCCTGAAGAATTTAATTCCCCCTTCAGGGGATTAAGGGAAAAGAAAAAAAGGGCAAGCACCTTCTATCGCACCGCTACAACCTTCTACCCTTGCTATGTTCCCATCCTGGGGGAGTTCAAAGGGAGCTGGTCGTAAAAGACTTGCCCGGCCACAAAGGTAGAAAAAGAAGTTGTTTCACGAAATGCATTTTTCTATTTTTTTTTGCTTTTAAGCTATGTTGCTGATTAGTAAATTAATAAATTTTAAATGTGTATTTTTAAAATGGCAGAAAATAGGAGCTGATCTTTGAGGTTAATGCAACATATTTATATATAAACACTGAATTCATAAATAAACTCCTGATTAAAACGTTTTAGGATTGTTTTTCTATGAAAAGAGCTAATTATTGTACGATATTGCCATTACAAATTTGATAATTATTAATATCTAAAATTAAAAATATTCTAATTTTAAGACTTTAAATTACATAAGGACTAAAATTTTTCCAAAAAACGTATCAACTCTGTAATTTTATAATTGTTTTTCCTATCTTAGTGTTTCCTATACACTAACAACTAACGAGCAAAGAATGGAACCAAACAGTGGATTGTACGATGCGCAATTTGAACACGATGCCTGCGGTATTGGGTTCGTTGCACATGTGAAAGGGCGAAAATCGCATCAAATCATCTCTGATGCACTTACTATTTTAGAAAACCTGGATCATAGAGGGGCAAGTGGAGCAGAACCAAATACTGGCGATGGTGCTGGTATTATGATTCAGATTCCTCACGAATTTTTTTATGATGAATGTTTAAAAGCTGGCTTTAGCCTGCCTGAAACCAATAATTATGGTGTGGGTATGTTATTTATGCCTAAGGATATCAGATCCAGAGAAGAGTGCAGAGAATTGATTTACCGTGCCGCCGAAAAATTAGGCCTGGAAATTTTAGGCTTTAGAAAGGTTGATGTTAATACCACAGACATTGGCAGCATGGCCCTTTCAGTTGAACCTGAAATTGAGCAGGTATTTATCGCCCGCCCTTATGCAGTAGCACCTGGGGCAGATTTCGAGCGTAAACTCTACATTTTTAAAAATTACCTGATTAAACTAATCGTTAACACCGTTCATGGTGGTAAAGATTTTTATATCGTTTCGCTTTCGGCGCAAACCATTATATATAAAGGACAGCTTACTTCGTTACAGGTACGTACTTATTTTACCGACCTGACCGATAAACGCCTGGTTTCGGCTTTGGGTTTAGTCCACTCTCGTTTTGCAACCAATACTTTCCCTTCGTGGAGATTGGCACAACCATTCCGTTTTATTGCGCACAATGGTGAGATCAATACTTTACAAGGGAATTTAAACTGGTTCAGGGCTGGTGTTAAATCATTTGCTTCGGCTTATTTTACACCAGAAGAACTGGATATGTTATTGCCGGTAATCGACGAAACCAACTCCGACTCAGGCTGTTTGGATAACGTGATTGAATTATTGCTTCATGCGGGTAGAACCTTACCTCATGTATTAATGATGTTGGTTCCGGAAGCATGGGACGGCAATGAAGATATGGATCCGGTTAAAAAGGCATTCTATGAGTTCCACGCTACTTTAATGGAGCCTTGGGACGGACCTGCAGCCATTGCATTTACCGATGGTAAATTGATCGGTGCCACTTTAGACCGCAACGGTCTTCGTCCTTCGCGTTATGCCATTACTTCAGATGACCGCGTTATTATGGGCTCAGAGGCTGGTGCATTGGCTATTGATCAGAGTACAGTAATCGAAAAAGGCCGCTTAACACCTGGCAAAATGTTTGTGGTAGACATGGAGCAGGGCAGAATCATCAGCGATAACGAAATTAAACAACAGGTTTGCGGCAAAAGCCCTTACGCCGATTGGATTAATCAATACCAGATCCGTTTGGAAGAATTGCCTGAACCACGTGTAATGTTCACAGGTTTATCTGACGAATCTATTTTTAAATATCAGCAGGTTTTTGGTTACAGCAGGGAAGATATTGATCTTTTGCTTAAACCTATGGCCATCGAAGCTAAAGAACCGATTGGTTCTATGGGTACCGATACCCCTCTGGCTATTTTATCAAAACGCCCTCAGCACTTATCTTCTTATTTTAAACAGTTATTTGCACAGGTAACCAATCCGCCAATTGATCCGATCCGCGAGAAAGTGGTCATGAGTTTGGCCAGTTTTATGGGCAGCATGGGTAACCTGTTGGATGAAACACCAAAACAGGCACACTGTGTAGCCATTAAACACCCGATTTTAACCAATCAGGAATTAGAAAAGCTGAGAAGTATTGATACCGGGGTTTTCCAGGCGAAAACTTTGCAAACTTACTTCAGGGCCGACGGTAAACCTGGCGCTATGGCGAAAGCTTTAGACCGTCTGTGCCGTTATGCGGTTGATGCCGTTGAAGATGGTTTCCAGGTAATTGTATTAACCGACAGGGCAATCGATTCGGAACATGCTGCAATGCCTTCTTTATTGGCGGTTTCTGCAGTACACCATCATTTGATCCGTAAAGGATACCGTGGTGCTGTGGGTATTGTAATCGAAGCTGGCGATATCTGGGAGGTACATCACTTCGCTACTTTATTGGGCTTTGGTGTTACGGCGATCAATCCTTATTTAGCTTTAGAGACCATTAACGGTTTCCAACAAGAATCTGGTTTATCGGCAGAACAGCTGACCAAAAATTATATTTATGCAGTAAATAGTGGTTTACTAAAAATCTTCTCTAAGATGGGAATTTCGACCCTGCAATCGTACCAGGGTGCACAGATTTTCGAAATTTTAGGTCTAAACAAAAAAGTAGTCAATACTTATTTCACTGGTGCGGTTTCCCGTATCGGTGGTTTAGGGCTTGATGAAATTGCAAAAGAAACCTTAATTAAACACCACCGCAGTTTTGGTCCGCTAACGCAGACAGAAAACTTATTACCTGCAGGTGGAACTTATAAATTCCGTCGTAAAGGTGAAGCGCATTTGTTTAATCCGCAAACCATTCACTTATTACAGAACGCTACGCGTAAAAACGATTACAGCATCTTTAAACAATACTCTAAACTGGTTAATGAGCAAACGCAACAGGCTTACACCATCCGTGGATTGTTCGAATTTAACTATAGCCGTCCTTCAGTTCCTTTAAATGAGGTAGAATCAACCGAGGCAATCTTAAAAAGATTTGCAACAGGAGCAATGTCCTTTGGTTCGATTTCTCACGAAGCGCACTCTACATTAGCCATTGCCATGAACCGTATCGGTGGAAAGAGCAATACCGGAGAGGGTGGTGAAGATGAAATGCGTTATACTAAATTGCCAAATGGCGACAGTATGCGTTCGGCCATTAAACAGGTAGCTTCCGCACGTTTCGGTGTAACCAGTTACTATTTAACCAATGCTGATGAGTTACAGATTAAAATGGCTCAGGGTGCTAAACCTGGAGAAGGCGGTCAGCTACCTGGACATAAGGTTGATGACTGGATTGCAAAAGTTCGTCACTCTACACCAGGCGTTGGTTTAATTTCGCCGCCTCCTCACCATGATATTTATTCGATTGAAGATTTAGCGCAGCTGATTTTCGATTTAAAAAATGCCAACCGTGAAGCAAGAATCAATGTGAAACTGGTTTCGAAAGCAGGAGTAGGTACCATTGCAGCGGGTGTAGCTAAAGCACATGCCGATGTGATTTTGGTATCTGGTTTTGATGGTGGTACAGGAGCATCTCCTTTAACCTCTATCCAGCACGCAGGTTTACCCTGGGAGCTTGGATTGGCAGAAGCACACCAAACTTTGGTAAAAAACAAATTGCGTAACCGTATTGTGTTACAAACCGATGGTCAGCTTAAAACAGGTAGAGATATCGCTATCGCTGCTTTATTAGGCGCTGAAGAATGGGGTGTTGCTACAGCAGCACTAGTAACATCGGGATGTATTATGATGCGTAAATGCCATTTAAATACTTGCCCGGTTGGTGTTGCAACACAGGATCCGGAATTGAGAAAATTATTTACCGGTGATGCGGACCACGTAGTAAACTTATTTCATTTCCTTGCGGAAGAATTACGTGAGATTATGGCTGAATTAGGTTTCAGAACCATTCATGAAATGATCGGTCGGGCAGATATTTTAAAAGCACGTGAGTTACCTGCTGAAGACTGGAAATTAAAACACCTTGATTTATCGGCAATTTTATATAAAGCTGAAGACAATGGCTTGCCTTTATTCAATACCGAAGGTCAGGATCATGGTTTAGATCATATTTTAGACCACAAATTAATCGCAGCAGCACAACCTGCAATTGAAAATAATGAGCCTGTTTTTGCAAGCTTCGAAGTTAAAAACACCGACCGTGCATTGGGTACTATGTTATCAAACGAGATTTCAAAAGTGCATTTAGGTGCTGGTTTACCTCCTGATACCATTAACTTTAAGTTTGTTGGTTCGGCCGGGCAGAGTTTCGGAGCCTTCAATACACGTGGCGTAACCTTATCGTTAGAAGGTGAGGCCAATGATTATGTTGGTAAAGGACTTTCGGGAGCAAGATTAGCCATTTATCCATTCTCCAATTCAACTTTTATACCAGAGCAGAATATCATTATCGGTAACGTAGCCCTTTATGGCGCAACTTCTGGTGAGTTATTTGCCCGCGGTAAGGCAGGTGAACGTTTCGCGGTACGTAATTCTGGTGCAACGGCTGTTGTAGAAGGAGTGGGCGACCACGGTTGCGAATACATGACAGGTGGTGAAGTGTTAATCCTTGGCGATACCGGAAGCAATTTCGCTGCTGGTATGAGTGGTGGTGTGGCTTGGGTTTACGATGCCAACGGAACTTTTGCACGTAAGTGTAATAAAGAAATGGTCGATTTAGATCCATTACAAGCTGAAGATGAAGAACGCATTTTAGCTTTACTTAAAACGCATATCCGCTTAACTGATAGCAGGGTTGCTGAATTTATCTTAAGTGATTGGAAAACACAATCCGCTCATTTTGTAAAAGTATTCCCTAAAGAATACAAAGCAGTTTTAAGCAAACGTAATCAACAAGTAAAAACACACTAGGCCATGGGAAAAGTAACAGGATTTCAAGAATACGATAGAGTTGCGCCCACAAGAGAAGAGGCTGCAACACGTGTAAAACACTATGGGGAATTTTTAAATGAATTACCCGCAAAAGAATTAAACAATCAAGCTGCCCGTTGTATGGATTGCGGCGTACCGTTCTGCCAGTCAGGTTGCCCTTTGGGTAATGTGATACCAGAATTTAACGACGCCGTTTATCAGGGAAAATGGGAAATGGCTGCAAATATTTTATTAAGTACCAATAACTTCCCGGAGTTTACTGGCAGGATCTGTCCGGCACCATGTGAATCTGCATGTGTATTGGGTATTAACCGCCCACCGGTTTCAATTGAGGAAATTGAAAAACACATCATCGAGATTGCTTTCGAAAAAGGTTTTATCAAAGCTAAGGCACCATTAATCAGAACAGGTAAAAAAGTTGCTGTAATTGGTTCAGGTCCGGCGGGCTTAGCTGCTGCTGCTCAATTAAATAAAGTAGGGCATGAAGTTACCGTTTTCGAACGTGATGATGCACCCGGAGGTTTATTGAGATATGGTATTCCTGATTTTAAACTGCAAAAAAATGTGGTAGATCGCCGTATCGATTTAATGAAAGAAGAAGGCATCATTTTTAAATGCAATGCCAATGTAGGCGAAAATGTAGAAATTGGTACTTTATTAAGAGATTTCAACGCCGTTGTATTGGCTGGTGGTTCTACCATTCCACGCGATTTGCCAATTGATGGCCGTTCAGCCAAAGGTGTTCACTTCGCTATGGATTTCCTGAAGCAACAAAATAAACGTGTGGCAAACAGGGCTGTTGAAGTGGAAGAGATTATGGCTACTGGTAAAAATGTAATTGTAATCGGTGGTGGTGATACCGGATCGGACTGTATTGGTACTTCAAATCGTCACGGTGCGAAATCGGTTACACAATTCGAAATTATGCCGATGCCGCCTCAGGCACGTAATGAACACATGCCTTGGCCAAATTACCCGATGTTGCTAAAAAATACTTCTTCTCATGAGGAAGGTGCACAAAGGGCATGGTCGGTAAACACCAAAAACTTTATTGCTGACGAAAATGGAAACCTTAAAGCATTAAAAGTAGTTGATGTGGAATGGGAAATTGATGCAAACGGGCGTCCGGTTACATTTAAAGAAGTGGCTGGTACCGAAAGGGATCTTCCATGCGAACTGGTACTTTTAGCCATGGGTTTCTTACATCCCCAAAAAGAAGGCTTAATTGAAAAATTAGGAGTAGAGTTGGATAATCGCGGAAACGTGAAAGCTTCTGAGCACACCTATCAAACCAATATTGCGAAAATTTTTGCTGCAGGTGATGTTCGCCGCGGACAATCTTTAGTGGTTTGGGCCATTTCAGAAGGTAGAGAAGCTGCCCGTAAGGTAGATGAGTATTTGATGGGTACCACTAAACTGGCATCAAAAGATGCAGTTGCTTACGCTTAAATAAGTTTACAGTTCTATATTTTAGGGTCGTGGTGTTAAACCACGACCTTTTTTGGTTTACATGGTCAACACGTCATTCCCAACTTGATTGGGAATCGTAATGCCTTGATAGGGTTTGTAAGCTGCTTTAAGATTCCCGCCTGCGCGTGAATGACGACTGTTCTATTAATGATGCGGGCCTACACAGTTTAAACTTATTCTGTTCTTAGCGCCCTACTAAGATGTATATTATTACACATCATAGTTATTTTTTTGCCACGGAAACACAGAAATCACGGAGAATATAATAGGAGGGTCAATATATAAGCATCATCATTGCGAGAGGACTTTTCAGCCGAGAGCCAGTCCCGATTTTCGGGAAATCAATCTTAAACATATTTTAAGCATCATTTAAGGCACTATGCTTGCTTGCTTTGATAATAACATAGTCCTTACCGAAGGACGGTGTCAATCCCAAGGGCCGGGAAATCAAAAAAACAGCAGCATAACAGTACAAATAACACTTCAACTCCATGTTTGGTGGCTCACCAAACACTTATTAAATTCCAATGAGCAATATTAAAGCTTAATCTTCACCGATAACTTATAAATATCATAAGCTACTTTCTGGATCAGGTCAAATTGTTCCGGTATCAGATCTTCACCTTTTTTTATTGCTAAACTGGTATCATTTAGCCTGATTAACGGCACATTATCAATGGTACTCGTTCCTTTCTCCAGATTTTCAATAGCTGTATCCAGCAAATAATTGGTGTTATTCGCAATTGGCTTTAAAGCATCGAAACTTTCAAAAATAAATTCATGCTCCTTATTGTATAAGGAAAGTGTGGCCACGTAAGAGGATAACAAATGGCTCAGCGCGGTAAACTGATGGACTTCTTTTATGAATAATTGCTTGCTTTTCGGCTCCGAAAACATCCGCTGAAATAGGGAAGCCAAATTTGCAGTACTCACATAAACTTCTTTCCGGGCGAGTTTATATTCTGTTCTGTTGTAATTTTTTTCGAAATACAATTTCGTTACCTGCTCATAATAAGCCTTATTGGCTTTCAGGATATTGAGCATGGCCTCCTTAAGTTTTTCATACTCCCAGGTCGGAAATAAAGAATAACTGGCCAATAAGGCAATGCCGGAGCCTATAAAAGTATCATAAATCCTTTCACGCGCCAGCGCGATTGATCCCATGCCCAGAAAATCGAAAAGGATCAGAATGTATGGCGTCATAAAGAGTACACTCACCACATAGTTTTTCCTTTGGAAACTATAGCAACCGATCATGCAGATCAGCAGGATGACAAACAGTGTGTTTTTATCGTGGATATAGCTTACCACGCCCATACCAATAAATGCACCTATGGTTGTACCGATCAAACGCTGATAATTACGTTCTTTCGTTAAACTAAAACCCGGTTTCGAAATCACCAGAATGGTAAGCAGAATCCAATAGCTGTGCGAAAAATTAAGCAGCTGCGATACCACAAAACCCAACAACATCACCACTGTAACCCGAAGCGAGTGCCTGAAAGTAGACGAGCTATAAGTTAGATTTTCTGTAAAAAGCTTAAAATCAAATTTTTGCCTGGTAATAAACTTCTCGGTATCTACATCAGCCTGACGGATATCTTTGCTGTTGCGCATTTTAAAATAGCTGAAAATGGTTTTCACCCTCGCCAGTATATTTTCAATATTAACTTCAATGTTTTTTAAGGCAATAATCCCTAATGTATTGTATTCCTGGTTTAGATTGTTTTTCTCCAGGTCATTAATTTTGATCTTCAAACGTTCAATTTCGATTAGTAAACGTTTCGAAATTACTGGTGTCCTGCCACTTTTTAAGCCAAAAGCAATATCATCAAGCGCATAAGAAATCCGTTTAATGGCCATTTCATAATCCGATAGGATCCCTGCTTTATCAAACTGATCATGCAGCTGCTGGTAATTGTAGTAAGTAGACATTACCTGTTCGAACAGATCCACCATATCTACAAACACCAGTAACAAAAATCTTCCTTCGGGCGTAGAATCCCTTACAATTTCGCGTGTTCTGAAAAGTAAATCCCTTACCGCATCCTGCTTTTCATGAACGGAAACCTGAAGTTGTAACAGATCGGAATATGTTTTATCATAATTATTGTTATGATGATAAAATTTGGCTTTCTCGCGTAAAAACTCGGCAACTTCTAATATAGAATCACTTAGCGATTGCTGTACAAGACGGAATGGACGTAAACGGTAAACAAAATAGCTCAAACCGGTGTACCAAAGGCTTCCTGCAAGTACCATTACCGCATATAACAATACTTCTTGCCAGGGCCTGATATCATCAATGCTCAGCACCATAATCAGCAGCACTGCAGTACCTACTGCTGCTGCCCTGATGCCATAAATGTAAAACATTGAAAATACAAAGCTTGATATGGCCAAAAGAAAGCCGATAAAATAATGGCTTCTATTGGTTAAACCAGTTAGGATGGAAAAAGTAAAGATTAATGCAGTGGTAACAAGCATGGCATTTCTCCTGTGTACCATTGGCCCCGGACTATCAACCACGCTTACACACAATGCACCAAGCGATAAGGTCATCCCGTACTTTAACATACCAAACTGGGCCAGAATTAAAGAGGGGAGCAGCACACCAATGGTAATACGGAGACCGTCGGCAAAATACGTACTCAGTAAAAAGTCTTGTATATTTCTAATGGGTTGCCTGATCTGCATGTTACAAAAATAACATAATAGCGAAGTTTTTTGTTGCGAATAAAATTAAGTTTTTTGCTTTTTTTAAACTTTTAAGCAGAAAAGACTTAAATAGCTGACTAACAAAACAATAGTAAATGTGTATAAGTACTTACCAGAGAATTGTTAATAAAGTTATTCAAAGCACAAGTAAGCAGTTAGAATGGCTATTTTAAGAAATTAAGATGTTGATAACCAGCTATTTTAAGTTAACAACTTTGTTTATAAAAACATACGTTTTTCTCTTGACAAATGGGCCTTTTCATGCTAAATTAGATCATATCAAATACGAAGTACTTTGAATTCTGATAAAACAATCCAAAAGAGATGAAGAACCGAAAGGGGAATTGTTTCGGATAGTTTACAGGGAAAACGATTAATTTCAGAAAGGGTTAAACCGAGTAAGAATATATATGACCACCGCAAGGTTGGAGAATAAGAAAATCGAACAGGCCCAAACAGAGCTTATTGAAAACTAAGAAGTTTACGGACGGAAGAGTTGGAAATAAATTTTCACGGATCGCAAAAGTTGCTAAACCTAACGAAAACGGAAAAATCAAAGTAACAAGAATTAGGTGCTTTAAAATACAGCTATGGTTGTTTTTAAAGTTAAAACGGGGAAAAGAATCGAAAGAGGAAAGTCCCCGTTTTTATTTTGTCCAAATTTTGGTTAGCCTATCAAAAAAGAATAGCCAAATCTTCTGCTAATTATCCCTAAAATATTAAATTTACCAAATGGCCAAAAAAGGTAAATCAATCTCCAATCCGTCAAAAAAGATATTCGTTTTAGATACCTCGGTTATTTTATACGATCATGATGCGATAAATAACTTCCATGAGCATGATGTAGCCATTCCCATTCAGGTTTTAGAAGAGCTTGATAATTTCAAAAGCGGTAATGATACCAGAAACTTTGAAGCCAGAAGTTTTATCCGCCTGATTGATGAAACCTCTAAACAAAAACTCATCAGCGACTGGATTTCGCTAAAAAGTCCAGATTCTGGTAAATTTAGAGTAGTGCTGAACGAAAAACCTTTAATTGTAGATGCAGAAGAAGTTTACGGAAAAGGCAAAACAGACCATAAAATTTTAAATGCCGCCTTAAGTTTAAAAGAAGAACATCCCGATAAAAAAGTAGTGCTGGTATCTAAAGATATCTGCCTGAGGTTGAAAGCAAAAGCACTCGATTTAAATGCTGAAGATTACGAAACCGGTAAAATCAAAAATGTAGATGAGCTTTATGCCGGCAAAACAGAACTAGTTGATTTTCCTATCGAAGTGATTGAAGAAGTAAAAAAAGAGCGCTTTATCGATGCAAGCGAAATAGGTTTACCACCTAAAAACGGCAATCACTTCTATATCCTTAAAAACAAAAGAAAAACAGCAAACGTATTTTACAATAACAGCTTAAAAACTATTTCGGCTGTATCTACCGATGCTATCTTTAAGATTAAACCAAAAAATATTGAACAGGCTTTTGCCATTCATGCCCTTTTAGATCCCGAAATCAAGCTGGTAAGCATACAGGGTAATGCCGGAACTGGCAAAACCTTATTGGCCTTGGCCAGTGCCTTAGAACAGCGTAAAAATTTCAGGCAGATTTACGTTACCCGACCCATCGTTTCGCTGAGCAATAAAGATATTGGTTTTCTCCCTGGCGATGCCAAATCGAAAACAGATCCTTTTATGGCCCCGATCTGGGATAACTTACGTTTTATTAAAGAACAGTTTATAGGTGATGATAAAATGTCGGAAAAAATTGATGAACTGATTAATACTGAAAAAATAGCCATCGCACCATTAGCCTTTATCAGAGGCAGAACGCTGACCAAAATCTTCTTTATTATCGATGAAGCGCAGAACCTTACCCCACATGAAGTTAAAACGATTATTTCGAGGGCAGGAGAGCACACAAAGATTGTTTTTACAGGCGATATTTATCAGATTGATACACCATACCTCGATTCAGAAAGTAACGGTCTTTCTTATTTAATCGAAAACGCTAAAAATCATCCGCTTTATGCCCATATTACTTTGCAAAAAGGGGAGCGGAGTGAATTGGCTAATTTAGCGAATGAGTTGTTATAGCGAATGATCCAACAATATCTTCATTCCGACCGCAGTGGAGAAATATGTTAAATCTGGTTTTTATAACTTACTCATAATTAAAGCTATAAAAATCCGAGTTTATCAGTGTATATCTGTGGTCAAAAGTCCATAACTCAGTGATATTTCTTCAAACTTCTCAAACAAATAAATAAGCCTATCAACGTTAACACTGCGCTCAATATAAACGGTGCCCCGGGGAAATAAACAGGTGCTTTACCCTCTATAAAATAGGCGAAAATATGTGTCATTGCCCAGGGCGCAAATATAGCTGCCAAACTTTGTAAACCTGTTAAAACACCCTGCATCTCTCCTTGTGCATTTGCAGGGATTTGATTAGAGATTAAACCCTGCATCGCTGGTCCGCCTATGCCGGCCAAACCATAAGGAACCATAAAAGCGAACATCATCCAGCCCTTACTGGCAAATGCAAAAGCTACAAAACCGATTACATATAAAATCAAACCAAAATAAACAGCTTTCTTTTCTCCAATTTTCGGGAGGATCACCCTGATTAATCCACCTTGTACAATTCCGATTACTAAACCTACAAATCCTAAGGAATAACCTACCCAGGATGCATCCCAGTTAAATTTTTCCATGGTATAAAATGTCCAGTTCGATTGCACTGAGTGACTGGCAAAATACAGTAGGAATAAAGTAATCATTAAACCCAACAGTGCCGGATATTTACCGATACTTACCAATGAACCAATTGGGTTTGCCCTTTTCCATTCAAAAGCCCTGCGTTTTTCAACCGGTAATGATTCAGGTAATATAAAATAACCATAAAGCCAGTTGATTAGCGATAAACCTGCAGCAATCATAAAAGGAACCCGGGTACCAAAATGACTAAAGGCACCACCTAAAACCGGACCTAAAATAAAGCCTACACCAAATGCAGCACCAACCAGGCCGAAATTCTGTGCTCTTTTTTCGGGAGGTGAAACATCTGCGATATAGGCCTGTGCGGTGGTAAAACTTGCTCCGGTAATTCCGGCAATAATCCTTCCAACAAACAACCAGACAATTGAAGGCGCGAAAGCCAGAAAAATATAATCAATACCTAAACCAAACAACGAACTCAATAATACCGGCCGCCGACCGTAACGATCGCTTAACGCACCAATAATCGGCGAAAAAATGAATTGAACGGATGCATAAGCTAAAGTGAGCCACCCCCCGTATTCTGCTGCCAAACCAAAACCACCGCCTGTAAAATCCTGTATAAGTTTTGGCAAAACCGGAATAATAATCCCAAATCCTGTAAAATCGATCAGGAGGGTGACCATAATAAAACTCATTGCAGATTTCTTTTCGTTTGCCATGTTATAAAAGGTTTAAAGCAAAAGTATCAGAATTACTTAAGAATGTAAATTTTAGTTCGACAAACAGCATATAAATACAGAACCCCTGTTTATAAACCTGATAAAGCGGAAAGCCCGGATCCCGATTTTTTCATCGGGAGAGGACTTGTAGCAGTAGCAGGGCTGCAAACTGCCATTAACACTGAACCTACATTTCCAAAAAAAAAAAATTATCAATCCTATCAGGTTTTAAAAAGCTGTGAGGTTTAAATCAGTATATAAATACAGAACCCCTGTTCGTAAACCTGATATAGCGAAAAGCCCGCAACCCGATTTAAGCACTGTCTGCTTGTCTTTTATTGTGTGCTTGCTTTTTTCACAGGTTTCATCGGGGAGGACTTGAAGCGCTAGCAGGGCTGCAGACAGCCACCTACATGGTACCCTACATTTCCAAAAAAAATATCAACCCAATCTGACAAACCTCGCAGTTTTCAAAAACCTAAACAGGCCTAAATCAAAAACTCTTAAACTAGCCTTCAATAACTTAAAATTACATCGGGAGTAAAAAACCTATAACAAAGGTCAAAAATTTTCCACAATGCCTTAATTCGGCATAATTTTGTTAAATTCGCAAGGTTATAGTAATACCCTTTTTTAATATCGTTTTAAGTAACGAGAATAATAATTTATGGCAGAAGATTTAGAAAATCAGCAGAACGACAAAATCATTCAAATTAACATAGAAGAGCAGATGAAATCGGCCTACATTGATTATTCAATGTCGGTAATCGTATCAAGGGCTTTGCCTGATGTACGCGATGGATTGAAACCAGTACACCGCCGTGTGCTCTACGGCATGTTGGGATTAGGTGTAACCAGCGGAAAACCTTATAAAAAATCGGCCCGTATTGTGGGTGAGGTTTTAGGTAAGTATCACCCACACGGTGATGCATCCGTATATTTTACTATGGTTCGTATGGCTCAGGACTGGAGTTTACGTTATCCAATGGTAGATGGTCAGGGAAATTTTGGCCACATCGATGGTGATTCGCCGGCTGCAATGCGTTATACTGAGGCACGTTTTAGCAAACTTGCCGAAGAAATGGTTGCAGATATCAATAAAGATACGGTAGATTTTCAATTAAACTTTGATGATACAGAGCAGGAACCAACGGTTTTACCTGCAAAAATACCTAACCTTTTAGTTAACGGTTCTTCTGGTATTGCAGTAGGTATGGCCACCAATATGGCGCCGCACAACTTAACTGAAGCAATTGACGGTGTTATAAATTATATCGACAACAGAGATATTACGATAGAGGAATTAATGAAGTTTGTAAAAGCTCCCGATTTCCCTACAGGTGGTATTATCTATGGTTATACAGGTGTAAAAGAAGCATTTGAAACTGGCCGTGGACGTATTGTAATGCGTGCAAAAGCAGAGATCGAAAACATTAAAGACCGTGAAGTAATTATTGTTACTGAAATTCCGTACCAGGTTAACAAAGCCCAGATGATTGAGCGTACTGCTGAATTGGTGGGTGAGAAAAAACTTGAAGGCATTTCGAACATCAAAGATGAATCGAACAAAGATGGTATCCGTATCGTTTACGAAATCAAACGTGATGCTAATGCCTCTATCGTTTTAAACAACCTATATAAGTATACAGCACTGCAAACCTCTTTCAGTGTAAATAATATTGCATTGGTAAAAGGCCGTCCGCAAATGTTGAATCTTAAAGATTTGATTGTACATTTTGTGGATCACCGTCATGATGTAATTGTACGCCGTACCAAATACGAATTAGCTGAGGCTGAAAAACGCGCACACATTTTAGAAGGTTATTTAATTGCTTTAGATCATTTAGATGAGGTAATCAAATTGATCCGTGCATCTGAAACACCAGAGGAAGCCCGTTTAGGCTTAATGGAGAAATTCGGATTAAGCGATCTTCAGGCACGTGCTATCCTGGATATGACCTTACGTCGTTTAACAGGACTAGAGCGTGATAAAATTAAAGAAGAATATGCTGAATTAATGAAAACCATCGAGTACTTGAAATCTATTTTAGCGGATGAAGGTTTGCGTATGCAGATTATCAAGGATGAACTGGAAGAGGTGAAGCAGAAATTTGGCGATGAACGTAGAACTACAATCGTTCACTCAGCTGAGGATATGAGTATGGAAGATTTCATCGACGATGAAGAAGTTGTGATCACCATTTCTCACGAAGGTTATGTAAAACGCACCCCGGCAAGCGAATTTAAAGCACAGGGCAGGGGTGGAAAAGGTTCTAAAGGCAGTACCTCAAGAAATGAAGATTTTATTGAGCACATGCTGGTAGCCACCAACCACAATTACATGTTGTTCTTTACCGAAGCAGGAAGGTGTTTCTGGCTTAGGGTGTACGAAATTCCGGAAGGTTCGAGAACCAGTAAAGGAAGAGCGATCCAGAACATCATCAATATTCCGAAAGAAGAGAAAATCAAAGCTTATATTAAGGTTAAAAACCTTAAAGACCAGGAATATTTAGAGAACAATTTCATCATTATGTGTACTAAAAAAGGTACCATTAAGAAAACTTCTCTTGAAGCGTATTCACGTCCGCGTGTAAATGGTATCAATGCCATTAACATTAACGAAGGCGATATCTTATTAGAAGCTTGTTTAACTAACGGCGAAAGCGAAATTGTAATGGCTTTACGCTCAGGAAGAGCCATCCGTTTCAACGAAAAAACCGTTCGTCCGATGGGTAGAACAGCTACCGGTGTTCGTGGCGTAAGGCTTGCTCACGATCAGGATGAAGTTGTTGGCATGATTGCTGTAAACAATCCTGAAGTTACGGTGTTAGTAGTATCAGAAAAAGGTTACGGAAAACGTACCGACATTGAAGATTACCGTGTAACCAACCGTGGTGGTAAAGGGGTAAAAACAATTAACGTTACTGAAAAAACCGGACAATTAGTATCAATTAAGGATGTTACCGATAGCGAAGATCTGATGATCATTAACCGTTCAGGTATTGTAATCAGAATTCCGGTATCAGCATTAAGGGTAATGGGACGTGCCACACAAGGGGTTCGCTTAATATCGTTAAAAGGTGATGACGAAATTGCATCGGTTACCAAAATTGATCACGAAGAGGACGAAGAAGAAACAGTAGATTTAACAGATGTTGTAATTACAGACGGTGAAGAAATAGAAGCCGATACTACTCCGGAGGCTGATGATACTGAAGAAGAAGGCGAAGCAGATAACGAAACGGAAGAAGAAAATTAACTAAAATTAAGATTAGAATAAAAATTATGAAAAGAGTATTTCTAAGTATATTTCTAGCAGGTGCGGTAAGCGCTGCTTTTGCTCAGAAAAGTGAAATAACCGCGGCAAAAAACGACTGGGGTTTGTTCCAGCTAACTTCTTCAAGTGCAACAACACCGTTGGCAAAAAAACTTGAAGCGTTGGCAAAAGGCTTGGCCCATACCGATAAAGCTATTGCTGATGAGAAATCTAAAGTAATGCCGGAAGCATGGTCGTACCGCGCTTTATTTGCTTCTTCTGCAGCCATTTTAGATTCTACCAGCACTACAAATGCTGATGCAAACCTTAAAATTGCTCAAGAAGCTATTGTTGAGGCTAAAAAACTGGATACCAAAGGCACTGAAAAAGACAACATCAATTCTGCTGAAACCAATGTAATTAATGCAGTTAGAAACGGTGGCGTAATTGCTTACAACAAAAAAGATTACAAAACGGCTTACGAAAAATTTGTTGCCGCAACCGTAATTAATCCACAGGACACCGCGATGTATTTAAACGCAGGTATTGCAGCAAGAAACATTGAGGATTATCCAGGTATGATTACCCAGTTTAAAAAAGTAATCTCTCTAAACTCACCACAGTCTAAAGATTTATATTCTGAAATCATCAATGCCGCGCTGAGCAAACAAAAAGATACTACTGCTGCATTAGCAGTGATCAAAGAAGCTTCTGCTAAATTCCCTGAAAATACAGACTGGATTAAAACTGAAACCCAGATTTATATTGATAGGGGTGATGCTGCAAAATCGGAGCAAATGTTGACCGCTTTGGCAGCAAAAGAACCAAATAATCCCAATTATCAGGTTCTATTGGGAAATATTTATTTCAGCCAGGCTTTAAAATTACAGGCCGACAGAAATAAGATTGATGCTAAAAAAGTGAAAGAATTTAACGAAGTAACCGGTAAAATGAATGCCTTATTAGATAAATCGCTTCCTTTTTACAAAAAAGCACTTGAGGTTGATGCTAAAAACCAAGGCGCTTTAGAAACCTTGAAAACCATTTACGGTTTCAGAAACGACACTAAAAACTACGAAGATATCAAGAAACGTTTAGACGCATTGCCTAAACAATAATTTACTGATCCGAGTTAAAAAAAGAGCCCTGAAATTTCGGGGCTCTTTTTTTTATGTTTATTTTTATGGTTTATTAGGATTTTATTACATCAATACATTATGCAGAATTTCTTTAAAATATCTTTAGC
>NNBT01001858.1_pt1 | contig 44483 bp, 44 predicted proteins | sample 1173831 | NCBI WGS metagenome assembly NNBT01 (sample SAMN07173936, study PRJNA388173) | plant metagenome | isolation source: symbiotic tissue sample KVJ10 | place: Norway: Troms, Kvaloya island | reverse complement strand
GCCTACCCGATTCGCGATGGCATCCCGATCATGCTCCCGGAAGAGGCGCGCGCCCTGGAGGAGTAAGCGGCGCGCGACCTGCTCATGTTTCACGGGAAACAGGCCGTCATCCCGGACGAGCGGCGAAGCCGCTACAATCCGGGATCCATCGCCAGGCTCGGCAGCGCTCTATAATAGATCCCGGGGCAAGCCCGGGATGACGGCGCGTTTTCAGTGCAAAGCGACGTGGTTCAAAGCGTCTCGCCCCGCATCAGCCGCGGCGGCGAGCCTGATATCCCCGCCGCCTCGCGGATGAAGAAGCGCTTGAGCCCCGGCAGACGATCGACCAACCCTAAGCCCAGATCGCGCGCCAGCCGGACCGGCGTGACGTCATTCGAGAACAGCCGGTTGAGCCCGTCGGTGACGGCCCCCATCGCCACCGTGTCGAAGCGCCGCGCCCGCTCATAGCCCTCGAGCACGTCGGCCGTGCCCGGGTCGAGCCCGAGGCGGGCAGCGTCGACGATGGTTTCCGCCAGCGCGGCCACGTCCTTCAGGCCGAGATTGAGACCCTGGCCCGCAATCGGGTGGATGAGATGGGCGGCGTCGCCGAGAAGCGCGAGACGCTCTCCCACGAAGCGCCGCGCCACGCCGAACCGCAGCGGATAGGCCGAAACCGGGCTCTCCAGCGCGATCTCCCCCAGTTCCAGGCCGAAACGCCGCTCGATCTCGGCCAGCATGCCCTCATCGTCGAGCGACAGCAGGGCCGGCAGGTTCTCGTCGCGCTCGCTCCACACGATCGAGGAGCGATGCCGCAGCCGCCCGCCATCGGTCAGGGGAAGCATGGCGAAGGGTCCCGAGGGCAGGAAATGCTCGACCGCGCGGCCGCCATGGGGGCGCTCATGCCCGATCGTGGCGACGAGCCCCGATTGCCCGTAACCCCATCCGACCCAGCCGATGCCCGCCTGCTCGCGCAGCCTCGACCGGGCGCCGTCAGCCGCAACCAGCAACCGGGCCTGCAGGTTTTCGCCCGTCGACAGGCGGATCGAGATGCCCGCGTCGCTGCTGTCGAAGCCGGCGACGCCTTCGCCCCGCAGCACGACCCCCGCCTCGCGGCAGGCTTCCGAGAGCGCCCCGATCAGCGCCGCACTGACGACCATATGCGCGAAGGGCTGCCCCGGCTCGACCTCCCCGTCGAAGGTCAGGAACACCGGGCGCACCGCGTCGCCATTGCGGCTGTCGGAGACGATCATCTCGGTCATCGGCTGGGCCGTGGCCGCCACGGTCTCCCAGATGCCAAGCGTCCGCAGCATAGCCTGCGCGGCGGCGGCGACCGCATAGGCGCGGTTGTCGCGGCGCGAATCGGCCTGAAGCGCCGGATCGGCCACGATGATGTCGAACCCCGCGCCCAGCGCCTGCTTGAGAGCCAGCGCCAGGCAAAGCCCGGCAATGCCCCCGCCTGCAATCACGATCGCTTCGCGCGGCTGCGCCTGAACGCCCATAGGCATGTCCTCTGTTGTCCGTGCGGACCCCGGCACGCGATCGCCATCTCCGGCTTGACGATCCAGGACGCGTCGGCGCTGATGCCGCATCGCCGGGCCCTGTCTGGGCCGGCATCGCCTCGACCGTCAACCCGCCGCCAGCAGGGCCTCCCGACCATGTCACAGATCAGCGACTCCCTGATGTCGATCCTCGACCTCGAGCCGCTCGAACGCAATCTGTTCCGAGGTCGCAGCCCCAAGGTCGGCTGGCCGCGCGTCTTCGGCGGGCAGGTCATCGCGCAATCGCTCTACGCTGCCTGCAAGACGGTCGAGGGGCGCCAGCCCCACTCGCTGCACGCCTATTTCCTGCTCGGGGGCGATCCGGAAATCCCGATCATCTACGAGGTCGACCGCCTGCGCGACGGGCGCTCCTTCACCACGCGGCGCGTTCTGGCGATCCAGAAGGGCGAGGCGATCTTCGCGATGTCCGCGTCCTTCCAGGTCGACGAGCCCGGCTATGACCACCAGATGCCGATGCCCGACGTGCCGATGCCGGAGGATCTGCCCGATCGCGACGCGATGAGCCGCAGCATCCTGCCCAACATGCCCAAGGCCGTGCGGGCCTATTACCAGCGCGAGCGGCCCATCGAGATCAGGCCCGTCGAACTCGCGCGCTACGCCGGCACGGGCGAGGCGATGGACCCGAAATTCCATGTCTGGATCAGGGCGATGCAGCCCCTGCCGGACGATCCGGCCGTGCATCAGGCGGTGCTGGCCTATGCCTCGGACCTGATGCTGCTCGATTCGAGCCTGATAGCGCATGGCACGACGGTGTTCGACCCGAAAGTCCAGGCCGCGAGCCTCGATCACGCCCTCTGGTTTCACCGCCCGTTTCGCGCCGACGAATGGCTGCTTTATGCGCAGGACAGCCCCTCGACCTCCGGAGCCCGCGGCTTTTCGCGCGGCTTGATCTTCGATCGGCAGGGTCGGCTCGTCGCCTCGGTCGCCCAGGAGGGTCTGGTGCGGCCGCGTCCCGACCGTGAATGATCGAGAATGAGGCATATGCATATCTTTTGATCGGTCGCCCAACCTCTGGGCAACCTGCACGCCGCTGAATCAGAAACGCAGCGCGCCATTCCCGGTCCCTTGCTCAAATCGTCGCCCGCAAGGCCAGTTGGCACGCGCCTTGAATTGCGACCTCCCGACGCGCTGCGATGACAAGCGCGCGAGGCGCAACAGGATCGCCGGGGCTGACTTCCGGGCGGCGAAACGGGGAAACCCTGCAATGAAGATCGTGATGGCTATCATCAAGCCGTTCAAGCTGGAGGAGGTGCGCGACGGGCTCACCGCCATCGGCGTGCACGGCCTGACCGTGACCGAAGTGAAGGGCTATGGCCGCCAGAAGGGACATACGGAAATCTATCGCGGCGCCGAATACGCCGTGAGCTTCCTGCCCAAGATCAAGATCGAGGTCGCCGTGGCCGACGAGCTCGTCGGCAAGGTGATCGAGGCGATCACGGCAGCCGCCCGGACCGGCCAGATCGGCGACGGCAAGATTTTCGTTTCGTCGATCGAGAAAGCCGTTCGCATCCGCACCGGCGAGACCGACGGCGACGCCCTCTGAGCACGCGATCTTCCTGAGGAGTTTTCAGACATGAATTTCAAGACCGTTAGCCGGGTCGGGCTTGTCGCGCTGGCGCTCGCCAGCGCCGGCGCCGCGCTCGCGCAGACCCCTGCCGCTCCCGTTCCCAACAAGGGCGACGTCGCCTTCATGATGAGCTCGACCGTGCTGGTCCTGCTCATGACCATCCCCGGTCTGGCGCTGTTCTATGGCGGCCTCGTCCGCAGCAAGAACATGCTCTCGGTCCTGACGCAGGTTTTCGCGATCACCAGCATCGTCATGCTGCTCTGGGTGATCTACGGCTACTCGCTGGCCTTCACCGGCGGCGGCGGCCTCAACGACTATGTCGGCGGCTTCTCGAAGGCCTTCCTGCGCGGCGTCGACGCCACCACGACCGTCGCCACCTTCTCCAACGGCGTCGTCATCCCCGAATATGTCTATCTGGCCTTCCAGATGACCTTCGCCGCGATCACCCCCGCGCTGATCGTGGGCGCCTTCGCCGAGCGCATGAAGTTCTCGGCGCTGCTGCTCTTCACCGTGCTGTGGGTCACCTTCATCTATTTCCCCATGGCCCACATGGTCTGGTACTGGGGCGGCCCCGATGTCGTCGCGGCTGCCGCCAAGGCGCTGGCTGAGGCGCCGGCCGACGGCAAGGCGGCGGCGCAGGCGGCGCTCGACGCCGTCAACGCCGATGCCGGCATGCTCTTCAAGTGGGGCGCGCTCGACTTCGCCGGCGGCACCGTCGTCCACATCAACGCGGGCATCGCCGGCCTCGTCGGCTGCATTCTCCTCGGCAAGCGCATCGGCTACGGCAAGGAGCTGATGGCCCCGCATTCGCTGACGATGACCCTGATCGGCGGCGCCCTGCTCTGGGTCGGCTGGTTCGGCTTCAACGCCGGCTCGAACCTCGAGGCCAACGGCACGGCGGCCCTCGCCATGGTCAACACCTTCGTCGCCACGGCGGCGGCGGCGGTCGCCTGGCTGTTCGTCGAATGGGCGGTCAAGGGCAAGCCCTCGATGCTCGGCATGGTCTCCGGCGCGGTCGCGGGCCTCGTCGCCGTCACGCCGGCCGCCGGCTTCGCCGGACCGATGGGCTGCATCGTGCTCGGCCTCGTCGCGGGCATCGTCTGCTTCGTGTTCTGCTCCACCGTCAAGAACGCGCTGGGTTACGACGACTCGCTGGACGTCTTCGGCATCCACTGCATCGGCGGCATCCTCGGCGCTCTCGCCACCGGCATTCTCGTGAATGTCGATCTCGGCGGCGCCGGCATCCCGGACTACACCTCCAAGCCGGGCGAACTGGCTGTGGGCGCCTATGAGTTCGGGACCGCCTTCATGGCCCAGCTCAAGGCAGTGCTGTTCACGCTGGTCTTCAGCGGCGTCGGATCGCTGATCCTTTACAAGATCGTCGACGTCATCATCGGCCTGCGCGTCGCTCCCGATGCCGAGCGCGAGGGTCTCGACATCGCCGAGCATGGTGAGCGCGCCTATCACGACTGATCCGACGCCCAGCGTCACACGTGAAACAATCCCCGGCGGGCAACCGCCGGGGATTTTTGTTGCGCGCGATCCCGGCCGCGCCGATCCGACAGGGAACCCGCCACCAAATGCCGGGGACGACGCGCCAAGGTTAAGCAGGTCTTAACCTCGCCTTCCTAACGTGAGCGACGATGGCCGGAACGACGCGGCCCGCAGCCCTGGGATGACGGCTTAACCCCGCATGCGCACGATCCGACGCTCCTCCTCGCTGATGGACCGCCTGCCCGACCCGGTGCGGGAGTTCCTGTCGCGCCGCGCCAGCGAGATCGTCGGGCTTGCCTTGCTGGTCGTGATGGCGGCCGTCGCAGTGGCGCTGGCCACCTGGTCGGTCGACGACCCCAGCCTCAACAATGCCACCAGCGGCGCGGTCAGGAACTGGCTCGGCCGACCCGGCGCGATGATCGCCGACCTGATGATGCAATTGATCGGGCTCGGCGTCATCGCCCTTCTGTTCCCACCGCTGATCTGGTCGCTCAGGCTGGTTCGGTTCCATCTCTTCGACCGCGGGGCCCTCAAGCTTGGGCTCTGGGTCGTCGGCATTGCCGCCACCGCCGCGGTCGGCAGCGCGCTCCCCGCTACGCCGCGCTGGCCGCTGCCGACCGGCATGGGCGGTGTCATCGGCGACGGGCTGTTGTTCGGCACCCGCAACCTCGCCGGCATCGCCGGCAACGCGCTCGGCGGCCTCGTCGGCTTCCTCTATGCCGGGATCGCGATTCTCGCCGTCACGGCCGCCGCGGGCTTCGGCTTCGTCAGCGACGAGGATCCCGTCGCCGATGCCGATGATGGAGACGAATCCTGGTCCGAGAGCGAGGATCGGCGCGAGGACGAGCCCGGAATCGCCGTGATCCTGATCGGCTGGCTGGCGCATGGTGCGATGGCCTTGCGCGGCATGATCCTGCGCCGCCTGCCCCAGCCGCCCGTTGCAGCGGCCCAGGGCCCCCGCCCCGGCGGAGCGGGTGGCGAAGCGCCAGCCCTGACCGGCCGTGTCCGCCGCGAGCCGCAATTCCAGGATATGCCGGGCGTAAAGCGCGATGTCGGCCTGCGTCCGACCATTCCGCCCTTCGATCCCGCGCCGCTGCCGACCGGACGCACGGCCCGACCTGCCGAGCCCGATTTCGATCCGCCTTTCGACATGGATGACGACGACGCGCAGGATGTGCGCGACCTGAACGCCCCGCGCGTGACCGCCCCGCCGCCCGCGGCTCGGCCCGGGAAGCGCCTGCAGCGGGAGGCACAGCCCTCGCTGCTTGACCGCGACCAGTTCGAACTGCCGCCGCTGACCTATCTCGGCGAACCCAAGAAACTGCCGGCCAATGCGATCTCGACCGACGCGCTGGAGCAGAACGCCACGCTGCTCGAAGGCGTCCTCGAGGATTTCGGCGTGCGCGGCGAGATCACGCAGGTGCGCCCCGGCCCGGTTGTCACGCTCTACGAACTCGAGCCTGCGCCGGGCACGAAATCCTCCCGCGTGATTTCGCTGGCGGACGACATCGCGCGCTCGATGAGCGCGATTTCGGCGCGTGTGGCGGTGATTCCCGGCAAGAACGCGATCGGCATCGAACTGCCCAACGCCAAGCGCGAGACGGTCTATCTGCGCGAGCTTCTCGCGAGCCAGGATTTCGAGAGCTCCAAGCACAAGCTCGCTTTAGGCCTCGGCAAGACCATCGGCGGCGAGCCGGTGATCGTCGATCTCGCCCGCATGCCGCATCTCCTCGTCGCCGGCACCACCGGCTCGGGCAAGTCGGTCGCGATCAACACGATGATCCTGTCGCTGCTCTATCGGCTCAAGCCCGAGCAGTGCCGGCTGATCATGGTCGATCCCAAGATGCTGGAACTGTCGGTCTATGACGGCATCCCGCATCTGCTCACGCCTGTCGTCACCGACCCCAAAAAGGCGGTGGTCGCGCTCAAATGGGCGGTGCGCGAGATGGAGGAGCGCTACAAGAAGATGTCGAAGCTCTCGGTGCGCAACATCGACGGCTTCAATGCGAGGGTGGTCGAGGCGAAGGCCGCCGGCGAGGTCATCACCCGCACGGTCCAGACCGGCTTCGACCGCCATTCCGGCGAGGCGATCTATGAGGAGGAGGTCATGGACCTCGAGCCTCTGCCCTATATCGTGGTGATCGTCGACGAGATGGCCGATCTGATGATGGTCGCCGGCAAGGAGATCGAGGGCACGATCCAGCGGCTCGCCCAGATGGCGCGCGCGGCGGGCATCCATGTCGTGCTGGCGACGCAGCGCCCCTCGGTCGACGTCATCACCGGCACGATCAAGGCGAACTTCCCGACGCGCATCTCCTTCCAGGTGACGAGCAAGATCGACAGTCGCACCATCCTCGGCGAGATGGGCGCCGAGCAGCTTCTGGGTCAGGGCGACATGCTCTACATGGCCGGAGGCGGGCGCATCACCCGCGTGCACGGCCCCTTCGTCTCCGACCAGGAGGTCGAGAAGGTCGTGGCCCATCTCAAGACGCAAGGCCGGCCGCAATACCTCGACGCGGTGACCTCCGAGGAGGAGGCCGCGGGCGAGGAGGGCGAGGACGGGGCGGTGTTCGACAAGGGCGCGCTGGCGCAGTCCGAGAGCGAGGACCCTTACGACCAGGCGGTGGCGGTGGTGCTGCGCGACAAGAAGGCCTCGACCTCCTACATCCAGCGCAGGCTGCAGATCGGCTACAACCGCGCCGCCTCGATCATGGAGCGTATGGAGAACGAAGGCATCGTCGGCCCCGCCAACCACGCCGGAAAACGCGACATCCTCGTCGAAACCGGACGCGCACGCGAAGACGAGGAGTGACGAGGACGGCGATTGCAGCCGCAGCCCTTGTGGTTGGGCCTCCCGGTCCTCAAATTGCCATCAGCGCGTTGCAACCTGCGAGATGACATTGCGTTAGGTGTCCATCGTGGCGATGCCCGCACGAACAATCGGGTATCTGATCCGCTGGATCGGCCCGCACAGAATGGAGCAGAGCCTGCTGATGAGGACTTCGACACTTCGGGCCAAGGCTGCGATGCTGGCATGGCTCGGCTGCGTCGCAATCCCGTCTTCGCTTTGGGCCCAGCCGCTCCAGATCCTGCCACCGAAGCCGGCCGCCGCCCGGCCTGCCGTGAACCGTCCCTTGCCGCTGCCGCCGATGCGGCCTCCGGGCCTGGGACTGCCCCGTGTGGCTGAAGGCTCATCCGCCCCGGCGGCGGGCGGCGCGGCCGTGATCGCCGCAACGGAGACGACGAGGGCTCCGACCCCGGCCCGCGCCAAGGCCGAGGCCCCCGCGACGCGCGAAGAGGCGATCGAGCGGCTGAACGCCTATCTCAACAGCTTCAGCTCGCTGCAGGGCAATTTCATCCAGCACGCGGCCGATGGGCGCCGCCTCGAGGGGCGCATCTATATCCAGCGCCCCGGCAAGATGCGCTTCGAATACGCTCCGCCGGCCACGATCGAGGTGATCGCGGACGGCACCTCGGTCGCGGTCCGCGACAAGCGGCTGGCGACGCAGGACATCTATTCGCTCGGCCAGACCCCGCTGAAGTTCCTGGTGCGCGAGCGCATGGACCTGTCCCGCGAGGGCACGATCACCGGGGCGGCGATCGATGCCGACGTGCTGACGCTGCGGCTCGAGGATCGCTCGACGCTGGGCGGCACCTCGAAGATCGCGCTGAAATTCGACCTCGCCGCCAATGTGCTGCGGCAATGGGTCGTCGTCGATCCGCAGGGCTACGAGACGACCGTATCGCTCTACAACCTCGACACCCAGCGCCGTCCCGACGCCAAGAACTTCGTGATCGATTACCAGCGTAAGCTCTGACGCAGGCCCTCTGATCGCGCTTGCCTTTTCGGTGCGGGCGAACCAGTTTCCGGCTCCCGTCTCGCCGGAACCGCACCGTTGCAACTCACCGTCACCAGCTGGAACATCAATTCGGTCAGGCTGCGCATCGGCATGGTCACCGATTTCCTCGACCGCCACGCGCCCGACATCCTCTGCCTGCAGGAAACCAAGACGCCCGACGAGCAGTTTCCCGGCAAGGCGTTCGAGAAGGCGGGTTACATCCATCAGGCCTTCATCGGCCAGAAGGGCTATAACGGCGTCGCGATCGTCTCGAAGCTGCCTTTCAGCGAGAGGGACGCGATGGCGATGTGCGGCCGCAACGACGCCCGCCACATGACCGCCGTGCTCGATGCTGGCGCCGGCGCCGCGGCCGGCATCGCGATCCATAACTTCTACATCCCCGCCGGCGGCGATATTCCCGACCCCGCCAGGAACGAGAAATTCGCGCACAAGCTCGCCTTCCTCGACGAGATCGGCGCCTGGGGCATCGCGAAGCGGCCGACCGACCGACCCGCCATCCTGCTCGGCGACCTCAACATCGCGCCCTATGAACATGATGTCTGGAGCCACAAGCAGCTCCTCGACGTGGTCAGCCACACGCCGATCGAGACGACCACGCTCGAGCGGCTGCGTTCGGAACTGGGCTGGACGGATGCGGCCAGGACGCTGCGGCCCGAGCCGGAAAAGCTGTACAGCTGGTGGAGCTACCGCGCCGCGGACTGGGAGGCCTCCAACAGGGGCCGCCGCCTCGACCATATCTGGCTGTCGGACGCGCTGAAGCCCACCCTGCGCGATGTGACCTTCCTGCGCGAAGCGCGGGGCTGGGAGCGCCCCTCCGACCATGTCCCGGTGACGGTGACCCTGGAGCTCTGAGGGCCGGCCCAGGCCGTTGCCAGCCGCCTCCTTGCGGCCGGTCTCAACGCGTCGGGTCGATGGCCGTCAGAGCCTCCTGAACCACGCTCAGCTGGCCCACGAATCCGCGCAGGCGCTCGCTGATCGCGGCGGCCACCGCCTCGGCGGACGCAGGCGACTCGCCCAGAACACGCCGCATCACGCTGCGCGACAGCCGCATCACCTGCGTCGGTTCACGCGCGATCGCCGTGACGGGGCGCGCGATCGCGGCAAACAGCGCCATTTCGCCGATGAGCGCGCCGGCCCCGACGATCTCCTGCGCCGGCTGCCCGTCCTCGCGGCTGTTGAGCGCGATCGCGCCCGATATGACCAGCACCGCACCGTCGGAGGGCTCGCCGACGCGAAACAGCACGTCTCCGGCGCGGAGAATGCGGCTCTCCGCCGCGAAGGCGACGAGCCTCAGCGCATCGCGCTCCATCAGGCTCAGCAGGGGCTGCCGGGCCAGCAGGGCAATGTCGTCGTCAAGCGCCATCGGGACTTAAGGATTCAGCCGGTAGCCGCCGGCATCGGTCACCAGCAGGCGGGCATTGCCCGGATCGGGCTCGATCTTCTGGCGCAGCCGGTAGATATGGGTTTCGAGCGTATGCGTGGTGACCTGGCTGTTGTAGCCCCAGACCTCCTGCAGCAGCACCTCGCGCGCGATCGGCTTGCGGCCGGCCCGGTACAGGAAACGCAGGATCGCCGTTTCCTTCTCGGTCAGCTTTGTCTTGGAGCCCTTTTCGCTGACCAGCAGCTTCGAGCCGGGGTGGAAGGTATAGGGCCCGACCTGGAAGACCGCGTCCTCGCTCGCCTCATACTGCCGCAGATGCGCGCGGATCCGCGCCAGCAGCACCGCGAATTTGAACGGCTTGACGACGTAGTCGTTGGCCCCCGCCTCCAGCCCGAGCACGGTGTCGGCGTCCGATCCCTGGCCCGTCAGCATGATCACGGGGCTCTTGAAGCCGTTCTTGCGCATCAGCTTGACCGCCTCGCGCCCGTCCATGTCGGGCAGCCCGACATCCATGATGGCGAGATCGATGCGCTCGGCCTGCACCGCCTTGACCGCCGCCGTCGCGGTTCCGGCCGTGGCGAGCTTGAACTCTTCATAGAGGGCGAGCTGCTCGGCCAGCGCCTCGCGCAGGGTCTGGTCGTCATCGACCAGAAGGATATGATGGACGGCGGGCATGAAACTTCGTTCGCACGAGAAAGGGCCCGTTACCATGAGCCCGCTGAATCGTGACCGCAAGTCACGCCCCATGGAATTCCCGTGAGAATCCGTGATCGAAGCCCGCTTCGCCCGGTTTTTGGCGGCCCGCGCCGGCTGACGACCCTGCGTGTTTTCGCCTCGGTCCGCGACCGCCGGAAGGGCTTTCTGGTCGCAGGCGGAGCCGTCTTTTCCTGTGCGCTGGGGCGGGCGGGGATCGGCACGCTCAAGCGCGAGGGCGATGGCCGCACCCCGCGCGCCGACCTGCCGCTGCGCGGCGTGTTCTACCGGGCCGACCGCATCGGCCGGCCGCCCTGCCTGCTGCGGCTGCGCATCATCGCCCCGCGCGACGCCTGGTGCGACGATGTCGCCGACCGCCGCTATAACCGCCTGATCGACCGCCCCCCAGGCGAGGCGGAAGAGCGGCTGACCCGCGACGACCATCTCTACGACGTCATCGTCGAACTCAGCTGGAACGACGCGCCGGTGATTCGCGGCCGCGGCAGCGCGATCTTCTGGCATCTCGCCCGCCCCGGCCTCACCCCAACCGCCGGCTGCGTCGCGGTCCAGGGCCATGTCTTCGCCAAGGTGCTGCCCCGCTTGGCGCGAAGCTGCCGGATGCTGGTCAGATAGAGGCAACGCGGCTAAACGAGCTGCCGAGCACCGTCTCAACCCTTCATTCCGGATCGGCCCACGGCCGCAGGCACCGTCCTGCGTCGTTCCGGCCGTCCCAGCTTGAGACTTGCGATGACTGATTCGACTTCCAATGGCATCCGCTTCGGGCGGATCGCAGCCGTGCTCCCGGTCGCGGACATGGCCCGCGCCCATGACTTCTATTCGGAGGCGCTCGGCTTCACCAGAACCTTCCAGAACGGCTCACCCGTCGGCTTCATGATTTTGAAGCGCGACATTGCCGAACTGCATCTGACGCTGCAGCCCGGCCACAAGCCCGCGCCCTTCGCCGTCGCCCATATGCTGGTCGAGGACATCGACGCCGTGCACGCGATCATCCAGGAGCGCGGGCTGCGCGTCGTCAAGGGCCTGCGCGACAAGGACTATGGCCTGCGCGCCTTCGTCTTCGAGGATCCGGACGGCAACCGGATCGATGTCGGGGAGCGGATCTGACGCGAGCCCATCCTGCTCGGGCCTGCGCCCGGGCAGGAAGCCCGAGCCCTACCCCCGCGCGCCGAAGATCGCGCTGCCGACGCGCACATGCGTGGCGCCGAGCTGGATCGCCGCCTCGTAGTCGGCGCTCATGCCCATCGACAGGCCGCGCAGGCCGTGTCGCGCCGCGATCTTCGCCAGCAGCGCGAAATGCGGCGAGGGCGGATCCTCGGCGGGCGGGATGCACATCAGCCCCTCGATCACCAGACCATGATGCACCCGGCAGGATTCGAGGAAGGCGTCGATCTCAGCCGGGCTGACGCCGCCCTTCTGCGGCTCGTCGCCGGTGTTGACCTGCACATAGAGCGTCGGAGCCCGGCCGCTCCGGCCGATCTCGCGCGAGAGTTCCTTCGCCAGGCTCTCGCGATCCAGCGAATGGATCGCGTCGAAGAGCTCGACCGCCTCCTTCGCCTTGTTGGACTGGAGCGGCCCGATCATTTGAACCTGCGCGTCGGGAAAGCGCGCTTTCAGCCCCGGCCACTTGGCCTTGGCCTCCTGGACGTAATTCTCGCCGAAGACGCGCTGCCCCGCCTCGAGCACGGGGATGATGACCTCGGCCGGCATCGTCTTGGACACCGCAATCAGCGTCACCGACTCGGGCTCGCGGTCGAAGTCGCGCGCTGCGCGGGCGATCGCCGCCCGGGTTTGCGCCAAACGCGTCACCGTATCGCTCATCGGATGCCCTCTCATGCCCGGCGCGCCGTTGACCGCGTCGCCTCAATGGTGTCCTAGAGCATGATGCCGAAAAGTGGGAACCGGTTTTCGGATACAATCATGCGCTAACTCTTGGACGAGATCTCGATCTCGTCAGACACCTCCGATGATGCAAGAATAGCCCGCTGCCATGGCCGTCGAACGTTACAATCCCAAGGAATCCGAGCCGAAATGGCGCGCCGTCTGGGAAGAGCGCAAGCTCTTTGAAACCCGGAACGACGACACGCGGCCGAGCTACTATGTCCTCGAGATGTTCCCCTATCCGTCGGGGCGCATCCATATGGGCCATGTCCGCAATTATGCGATGGGCGACGTCGTCGCGCGCTACAAGCGGGCCAAGGGCTTCGCCGTGCTGCATCCGATGGGGTGGGACGCCTTCGGTCTGCCTGCCGAGAACGCGGCCAAGCAGAAGGGCGTCCATCCGCGCGAATGGACCTATGCCAATATCGCTTCGATGCGCACGCAGTTGCAGTCGATGGGTCTCTCGCTGGACTGGAGCCGCGAACTCGCGACCTGCGACCCGTCCTATTATCGCCACCAGCAGAAGATGTTCCTGGACTTCCTGAAGGCCGGGCTGGTCGATCGCAAGACCGCCAAGGTCAACTGGGATCCGGTCGACGAGACCGTGCTCGCCAATGAACAGGTCATCGACGGCAAGGGCTGGCGCTCCGGCGCGCCGGTCGAGATCCGCGAACTGACGCAGTGGTTCTTCAAGATCACGGCTTACGGCCAGGAGCTGCACGACGCGCTGGAGGGGCTGACCCGCTGGCCCGACAAGGTCCGCCTGATGCAGAAGAACTGGATCGGCCGCTCGGAAGGGCTGCTGATTCGTTTCGCTCTCGAATCGAAGGCGGTCGAGGCCGACGAGATCGAGGTCTACACGACGCGGCCCGACACGCTGTTCGGCGCGAAGTTTCTCGGCATCGCCCCCGATCATCCCATCGCCAGGATGGTCGCCGCGCAGAGCCCTGCCCTGCAGGCCTTCATCGAGGAGTGCAAGCGCACCGGCACGGCCCAGGAGAACATCGACAAGGCCGAGAAGCTCGGCTTCGATACGGGCTTGCGCGTCGCGCATCCCTTTGATCCGTCATGGACATTGCCGGTCTATGTCGCCAATTTCATCCTGATGGAATACGGCACGGGCGCCATCTTCGGCTGCCCGGCTCATGACCAGCGCGACCTCGACTTCGTCAACAAATACGGCCTCGGAAACACCCCCGTCGTCGCCCCCGAGGGCGTCGATCCGGCGAGCTTCGTCATCACCGACACCGCCTATGTCGACGACGGCCGCATGATCAACTCGCGCTTCCTGGACGGCATGACCATTCCGGAAGCGAAAGAAGACGTCGCCCGCAGGCTTGAAGGCCAGACACGCGGCAACCGGCCGGTCGGCGCCCGCAAGGTCAATTTTCGCCTGCGCGACTGGGGCGTCTCGCGCCAGCGCTACTGGGGCTGCCCGATCCCGGTGATCCATTGCGCCGATTGCGGAACCGTGCCGGTCCCGGATGCCGATCTGCCGGTCCAGCTGCCCGACGACGTCTCCTTCGACAAGCCGGGCAACCCGCTCGACCACCATCCGAGCTGGAAGCATGTCGCCTGCCCGCAATGCGGCAAGCCGGCGCGGCGTGAAACCGACACGATGGACACCTTCGTCGACTCGTCCTGGTACTTCGCGCGCTTCACCGATCCGTGGCGGACGGCAAGCCCGACGGACCGGCCGGTTGTCGATCGCTTCCTGCCGGTCGACCAGTACATCGGCGGCGTCGAGCACGCGATCCTGCACCTGCTCTATTCGCGCTTCTTCACCCGCGCCATGAAGGCGACCGGCCATATCGGCCTGGACGAGCCCTTCGACGGCATGTTCACACAGGGCATGGTCGTCCACGAAACCTATCGCGACGCCGACGGGAGCTGGGTCGAGCCCGGCGACGTTCGCATCGAGGGCGTCGGCGCCGACCGCCAGGGCTTCCATGTCGACACCGGCGCGCCGATCGAGATCGGTGCGATCGAGAAGATGTCGAAGTCGAAGAAGAATGTCGTTGATCCCGACGACATCATCGCCTCCCACGGCGCCGACACCGCCCGCTGGTTCATGCTCTCGGACTCCCCGCCCGATCGCGACGTGATCTGGACGGACGAGGGCGTCCAGGGCGCGGCCCGCTTCGTCCAGCGCTTCTGGCGCCTGCTTGGCGAAATCGCCGAGCGCACGGGCAACACAGCCCTGCGTCCTGCCCTGCTGGGTGAGGCGTCGGAAACCCTGCGCAAGGCCAGCCACCGGGCTCTGGAGGCCGTCGGCAACGACATCGAGCGGCTCGGCTTCAATCGCTGCATCGCCCATGTCTACACGCTGACCAACGCCATCGGGAAAGCGCTCGACGCCGCCGCCGAAGACGCGTCAGTCACCCCCGACGTCGCCTTTGCCCTCCACGAGGCCGGCGTCATCGCGACGCAGCTCGTGGCGCCGATGATGCCCCATCTCGCCGAGGAATGCTGGCAGGCGCTGGGCCAGCCCGGACTCGTCGGCGAAGCGCCCTGGCCGCTGGCCGAGGCGGCGCTGCTCAAGGATGACAGCGTGACGCTGCCCGTCCAGGTCAACGGCAAGAAGCGTGCGGAGGTGACCGTGCCGGCCGATGCGGATACCATCGCCGTCGAGGCCCTGGTCAGAGCGTCCGAGATCGTCGCCAAGGCGCTTGACGGCCGCGATATCCGCAAGATCATCGTCGTTCCCGGGAGAATCGTGAATGTCGTCGTTTGAATCCGGAAACCGCGGTGATGCCAGCCCCACCAGCCGCCTGATGATCGCGGCAGCGCTGGCCGTGGCCGCCTTGGCGGGCGGCTGCCTTCAGCCGCTCTATGCCGAGAATACCCGCAGCATCACCGGCAACAGCGTCAGGGAGACGCTGAAGGAGGTCGAGGTTCCCGAGATCAAGGGGCTGGTCGGGCATTACCTGCGCAACGAGCTCGTCTTCGAACTCGACGGCGGCGGCGAGCCGGACCGCACCAAGCGGCTGAGGTTCGATACCAAGATTTCCGAGGCGCTCGAGGTCGTCACGGTCGATTACGCCAATGGGCGCGCTGATTCGGCCATTCTGGTCGCCACGGCCACGTGGACGCTGACAGAGACCGCGTCCGGCAAGGTCGTATCCTCCGGCACCAACATCGTTCGCGCGCCCTATGAGCGCTCGTCGCAGCGTTTTGCGACGGTTCGCGCGGCGCGCGACGCCCAGATTCGCGCCGCCAAGAACCTCGCGACCCTGATTCGCGGTCAGATCTCCGCCGACCTCGTGGCCGGCTGAGCGAGACCGGATCGCCATGGTCGCCATCAAGGCGCACGAGGCCGACCGCGCGCTGGCGAAACTCGATCCGGCCTTCCGCCTCGTCCTGATCTACGGGCCCGATGCCGGGCTTGTGTCCGAGCGGGCCGCATCGCTGGCGCGCGCCCATGTTGATGACGCCGGCGACGCCTTCCAGCTCGTGCGCATGAGTGGCGACGACATCGCCTCCGATCCGCTCAAGCTCGTCGACGAAGCCAATACCATCGGGCTGTTCGGCGGCCGGCGGGCGATCCGTGTCTCATCCACCTCCAGGCCGCTGCTGGCGGCTGTCGAGCCTCTGCTGGCGACCCCATCGCAGGATGCGATCGTCATCGTCGAGGCCGGCGATCTCCAGCGCAGCAATCCCCTGCGAACCGCCTGCGAGCGGGCCAGGACGGCGCTCGTCGTTCCCTGCTATGGCGACGCCGCGCGTGATCTCGGCGGCATCATCGACGAAATGGTGCGGACGGCGGGAAAAAACATCGACCGCGGGACGCGCGATCATCTGGCCGGGCTGCTCGGCGGCGACCGGCAGACCTCGCGCCGCGAAATCGAGAAGCTGCTGCTCTACGCAGGCTCCGACACGACCATCGGTATCGATCATGTCGACGCCATCGTGGGCGACACGGCGCAGAGGGAGCAGGCGATGCTAGTCGATGCCGTGTTTTCCGGCAAGCTGCCGATGCTGGATCTCGCCCAGGCGAAGCTGGCCGGCGAGGGCCTGGACGCTGGCGTCATGCTCGGCGCCGTGCTGCGGCACGCTCTCGCGCTCTTGAAGGCCCGTCAGGGCGTCGATGCTGGGCGGAGCGCACGCGACATGGTGGCGGCGATGCGCCTGCCCTATCCGCGGATCGCCGCGACCGAGTCAGCCCTGTCGAACTGGACGACCGGTAAGCTCGTCGAGGCTGTCAGCCTGCTCGGAACGGCAACGCTGGCTGCCCGGCGCGATGGCGACCTGGGAAAGGCGGGCGCCACGCGGGCTCTGTGGACGCTGGCCCGCATGGGCCGCGCCCCAGTGCGAGGCGATTGAGCGGCCTCACTCCTTCAGCCGGCGGCACAACGCGTCGAGCTGTTCGAGGGTCTTGTAGCTGATCTTCATCTCGCCGCCACCGTGGGCGCGGTGCGAGATCGAAACCGAGAGACCCAGCGCCTCCTCCAGCGCCTTTTCGACCGCCCGCGTGTCGGGATCCTTGTCGAGCCTCGGCTTGCTCGTGATGCCCTTGGTCTCGCCGCGCGCCTCGCCCTGGACGATGCGCTCGATATCGCGAACGCTCAGCCCCTCGTCGACGATCTTGCGCGCCATCAGTTCCGGCTCCGAAACAGACAGCAGCGCACGCGCATGCCCGGCCGAAACCGTGCCCTCGCTGACCATCTGCCGGACCGATTCAGGCAGCTTCGACAGACGCAGCGTATTGGCGACATGGCTGCGGCTCTTGCCTATGACCCGCGCGAGGTCGTTCTGCGTATAGTTGAACTCGGCGATCAGCTGCTCATAGCCCGCAGCCTCCTCGATCGCGTTCAGATCGCTGCGCTGCACGTTCTCGACGATCGCGATCTCGAGCGCCTCACGGTCATCGGCTTCGACCAGGATCACCGGCACATCGTGAAGGCCTGCGCGCTGCGCCGCCCGCCAGCGCCGCTCGCCCGCGATGATCTCATAGGCGTCCAGCATGCCCATGATCGCGCGAACGATGATGGGCTGGAGGATGCCACGCTCCCGCACGGAGGCGGTCAGTTCCTCGAGATCCTGCTCGGCGAAATTGCGACGGGGATTGCGCGCACTCGGCCGCAAAAACTCGACCGGCACGCGACGCTGGCCGCGGGCGCGCTCGAGAGCGCCGATTTCCTCGCCGACATCGCCGATCAGCGCCGCCAGACCCCGGCCGAGGCGCGAGCGCCCCTGTTCTTCGGCCATTGCCATCACCGTTACCCTCTACGCCAATTCAGTTCAGGCTGCCGCTCTGAGCGAGCGTTCACGCCGGATGACCTCTGAGGCCAGCTTGAGATAGGCCTGCGAGCCCGAGCAGCGCAGGTCGTAGAGCAGGACCGGCTTGCCATAGGACGGCGCCTCCGAGACCCGCACATTGCGCGGAATCACCGTGTCATAGACCTTGTCGCCGAGGAACTCGCGCACATCGGCCATGACCTGGCCCGACAGATTGTTGCGGGGGTCGTACATCGTTAGCACGACGCCCTGGATGACGAGGCGTGGATTGAGGCCGGCGCGCACCTGCTCGACGGTCTTCAGCAGCTGGCTCAAGCCTTCGAGCGCAAAGAACTCGCACTGGAGCGGCACCAGCACCGCATCGGCCGCGGTCATCGCGTTGATGGTGATCAGGCTGAGCGAGGGCGGGCAATCGATCAGCACATAGGTCAGTTCCGAGCAGCGCTGGTCATAGACCAACTCGTCGATCGCATTCTTCAGCCGGTGCGCCCGGTCCTTCGACGAGGCGATCTCCAGTTCGACGCCGAGAAGATCGAGCGTCGAGGGCGCCAGGAACAGGCCGGGAACCGCCGTTTCCTGCAGGGCCTGACCCAGCCCGACATCGCCGCAAAGCACGTCATAGGTCGAGGATTTGCGGCTCTTGCGGTCCACACCAAGGCCGGTGGAAGCGTTGCCCTGAGGATCGAGATCGACGATCAGCACCTTTTCGCCGATTGCGGCCAGGGCCGTGCCGAGGTTGATGGCGGTCGTCGTCTTGCCGACGCCACCCTTTTGATTCGCGAGCGCCAGCACGCGCGGGCGGCGCGGCAGGGGAATAGGCGTAAGATCGGTCATTGATCGGCCCGTTTCTCGGCCGCACGAACCATCAGGATCCGGGCGGCGCCATCCGTGACGGAGGAAACCGTTGAGGCCTGAATCTTCCAATATCTGGATGAGTCCGTCAATTCCGCATCTAGATGTTGTCCCTTGGGAAAGAGGCCGAGCGTCCCGGTTCTCAACAGCTCTTTGCACCAGTCGAGCAGCTGGGGCAGCGGAGCGAGCGCTCGCGCCGTCACAACATCGACACGGCCGACAAAATCATCGACGACATCGTCGATACGAGCGGCATGAACGGTCACGGGCACACCGGTCACACGGGCGGCGTGGCGCAGGAACGCGCATTTGCGGTGATTGCTCTCGACCAGGTGGATATGCCCGCCGGCGATTTCGGCCAAGCAGATGCCGATCACAAGCCCGGGAAATCCGCCGCCCGATCCGAGATCGAGCCAGCGGGGCGACTCCGGCGCGAGGCGATGGATCTGCACGGAATCCGCAATATGGCGCACCCAGACATCGGCCATCGTCGTGGACGACACCAGATTCTTGGCCGCCTGCCAGCGCGCCAGTTCGGAAACCAGGAGCGAGAGCCGCTCCTCTGTTTCACGTGAAACAGGCGTCAAGCGCAAAGAGCGCTCGCGATCCGAATTATCAACAGTCATGGCGTCAGATTGCCGCTTCGGTGACGCGAGCGCGCCGGCCACGCCGGGCATGAGCCGCCAGCAGCGTCAACGCAGCCGGGGTCATGCCCTCGATGCGTCCGGCCTGCGCCAGATCCGCCGGCCGTTCACTCGCCAGCTTGGTCTTCAGCTCATTGGACAAACCGGAGATGGCGTCGATGTCGAGATCCTCCGGCAACTTCAACGCTTGGTCGCGCTGATAGGCGGCGACCTCGGCGGACTGCCGGTCGAGATAGACAGAGTAGACGGCGTCAGCCGTAGCACGCGCCGCCACGGCCGGAGAAAACCGCGAGAGCTGCGGCCAGGTTGCCGCCAGTCGGTCGAAACCGACATCGGGATAGGAAAGAATTTGATAGGCGCTGCGCCGCACGCCATCGCGGTTGATCTGCAGCCCGACGGCCTCCGCCTGCTGCGAAGTCAAGGTCAGAGCAGACAGCTCTTCGCGCAGACGGTCGATCTCACGGCTGCGCTGCTCGAAAGCGGCGAGGCGGTTGGACCCCACGATCCCCAGAGACGATCCCAACGCCGTTAAACGCTCATCCGCATTGTCGACGCGCAGCGACAGTCGAAACTCCGCCCGCGAAGTGAACATTCGATACGGCTCCGTAACACCACGGGTCACGAGGTCGTCGACGAGGACGCCGATATAAGACGATGTCCGCTCGAACACGACGGGCGAGGCCCCGCCAGCCTGTCGCGCGGCGTTGAGCCCGGCAAACAGACCCTGGGCCGCCGCCTCTTCATAGCCGGTCGTCCCATTGATCTGGCCCGCCAGGAACAGGCCCGACACCGCTCTGGTCTCCAGCGTATTGTGCAGGGAGCGGGGGTCGACGAAGTCATATTCGATCGCATAGCCGGGCCTCACCATACGGGCGCGTTCGAGCCCTGGGATGGTTGCGATCACACCCAGCTGGACATCCTCCGGAAGCGAGGTCGAGATTCCATTCGGATAGACCGTGGAATCGTCGAGGCCTTCCGGCTCGAGGAAGATCTGGTGGCCATCGCGATCGCCGAAGCGGCCGACCTTGTCTTCGATGGAAGGGCAATAGCGCGGGCCGCGTCCCTCGATCTGTCCCGAGAACATCGGCGCGCGATGCAGATTGGCGCGGATCAGGTCATGCGTTGCCAGCGTCGTCCGGGTGATTCCGCAGGAAATCTGCGGTGTCGTGATCGACGAGGTCAGGGCCGAGAAGGGTTCGGGCGGATCGTCGCCGGCCTGCATCTCGAGCGCCGCCCAATCGATCGTGCGGCCATCCAGCCGCGGCGGCGTGCCCGTCTTCAACCGCCCGAGCCCGAAGCCATGGCGCTCCAGCGTCACCGACAATCCCAGGGACGGCGCCTCGTCGACGCGTCCGGCCGGAATGGTCGTCTCGCCGATATGGATCAGACCCCGCAGGAAGGTGCCCGTGGTGAGCACGACCGTTCCGCACGCGAATCGACGACCATCGGCCAGCACGACCGCAGCGACACGCTCGTCGCGAATGTCGAGATCGAAAACCTCCCCGGCAACGATGGCGAGATTCGCCTGCTCGGCCAGCAAATCCTGCACGGCCTGGCGGTAGAGCTTCCGGTCGGCCTGGGCGCGCGGCCCGCGGACGGCCGGACCCTTGCGCCGGTTGAGCATCCTGAACTGGATGCCGGCGCGATCGGCGGCGCGCGCCATGATGCCGTCGAGAGCGTCGATCTCGCGCACGAGATGGCCCTTGCCGAGGCCCCCGATCGCCGGGTTGCACGACATCACGCCGATCGTCTCGACGCGATGGGTGATCAGCGCCGTCCGGGCGCCATGACGCGCGGCGGCGGCCGCGGCTTCGACGCCGGCATGGCCGCCGCCGACGACGACGACGTCGTACCGGGCTTCGACAAGATCCTGGGACATGGCGTGATCGCTAGCGAAGCCGTCGATACCGGTCAATGACTATCGGGTCGGAGGCGAGCGTCGCAGCGCCCGCAGGACAGGTCACTTGCCGATACAGAATCCGGCGAAGAGCTGGTCTAGCACCTCTTCCACATCGACGCGGCCGATCAGGCGCTCCAGCGCCACGACCGCGAGCCGCAGATCTTCGGCAAGCAGCTCCGCCTGGCCGTGCCGCGCGGCGGTGGCCCGTTCGAGGGCAGCGACAGCCGCAGCCACCGCGTTGCGATGACGCGCCCGGGTCAGCAACGCCGGCTCGGCCGGAACTTGAGGCATCAGCCGCGCGACGATGGTCTGGAGCAATGCCTCAATGCCGGCGCCAGTCAGGACCGAGATGGCCACTTCGCCCGGCAATGGCTGCCCGCCGAGATCGGCCTTCGTCGCGATCGGCAGCGAGCCGGCGTCGCCATGGATTCGATCCGCCTGCGAATCGATCGCGCGGAGGCTCAGCACCAAATCAGCGCGTTCGACCAGGGCGCGCGCACGTCGCACGCCCTCTGCCTCCACGGCATCGTCGCTCTCACGCAGGCCAGCCGTATCGACCAGCAGGACCGGAAGCCCCGACAGGTCCAGGCGAACCTCGATGGCGTCGCGCGTCGTCCCGGCGACAGGGGAGACGATGGCGACATGCCGGCGCGCCAACGCATTCATCAGGCTCGACTTGCCAGCATTCGGAGGCCCGGCGAGGACGACCACGAAGCCTTCGCGGACACGCTCCCCGTTGTCGAAGCTCCCCAAGGCGGATCGGAGGTCAGCCAGCACCATCCCGGCGGCTGTCATCGCCTGTTCCGCCAGGGGGCCGGAAACATCGCCCTCATCGGAGAAGTCGATTTCGGCGGCCAGCAGCGCCATCGCCTCCGTCAGAAGCGTGCGCCAACGGGAGACCGAGTCACCGAGCGCCCCTTCCATCTGGCGAAGCGCCTGGCGGCGCTGCCATTCCGTTTCCGAATCGATCAGATCCGCCAGACCCTCGACGGCGGCAAGATCGAGTTTGCCCGCCTCGAAGGCACGGCGCGTGAATTCACCGGGCTCAGCCAGCCGCAGATGGGGCAATTCGCACAGCACGGACAGCAGACGAGCCAAAACGGCGCGCGCGCCATGAACCTGGAACTCCGCGAGGTCCTCGCCCGTAAAGCTCGCAGGACCGGGGAAATACAGCACGAGCCCACGATCGATGGGGCTCCCGGCCGTGTCCTTGAGATGTCTCAGCGCAGCGTGGCGCGGAGCGGGGACGCCACCTGCGATCGTTTCGAGAACGAATCGGACCTGAGGGCCGGACACACGGACGACCGCGACGCCGGATCGGCCAGGCGCCGACGACAAGGCCACGATCGTGGGCTGATACAGCCTGCTCATCTGTGCGCCGACAATCTCGCCCCGGACATCCGCGCCGGACCGGCGCGAACCATCACGGGAGCGAATCGACCGTAGCGGCTGGTGCCGCTGGTCAGGTGTTCATGGAGTCGAAGAAGTCGGCGTTCTGCTTGGTCTGGCGCAGCTTGTCCATCAGGAACTCGATCGCGTCCTGCGGGCCCATCGGGTTGAGGATGCGGCGCAGCACATAGGTCTTCGCCAGGACATCCTTCGGCGTGATGAGCTCTTCCTTGCGGGTGCCCGACTTGAGGATGTCGATCGCCGGGAAGATCCGCTTGTCGGACACCTTGCGGTCGAGAATGATTTCCGAGTTGCCGGTGCCCTTGAACTCTTCGAAGATCACCTCGTCCATGCGGCTGCCGGTATCGATCAGCGCGGTGGCGACGATCGTCAGCGATCCGCCTTCCTCTATGTTGCGGGCCGCGCCGAAGAAGCGCTTGGGCCGCTGCAGCGCGTTCGCATCGACACCGCCGGTCAGCACCTTGCCCGAGGACGGCACGACCGTGTTGTAGGCGCGGCCGAGGCGCGTGATCGAATCCAGCAGGATGACTACGTCGCGGCCATGCTCGACCAGGCGCTTGGCCTTCTCGATGACCATCTCGGCAACCTGCACGTGGCGGGTGGCGGGCTCGTCGAAGGTCGAGGACACCACCTCGCCCTTCACCGAACGCTGCATGTCGGTCACCTCTTCAGGCCGCTCGTCGATGAGCAGCACGATGAGGTAGCATTCGGGGTGATTGGTGGTGATCGACTGCGCGATGTTCTGAAGCAGCACGGTCTTGCCGGTCCGCGGCGGCGCGACGATCAGCGCGCGCTGGCCCTTGCCGATCGGCGCGACGATGTCGATCACCCGGGCCGAGAAGTCCTTCTTGGTCGGCTCGGCGACCTCGAGACGCAGGCGCTCGTCGGGATAAAGCGGCGTCAGATTGTCGAAATTGATCTTGTGCTTGATCTTCTCGGGGTCTTCGAAATTGATCGTGCTGACCTTGAGCAGCGCGAAGTAGCGTTCGCCGTCCTTGGGACCACGGATCGGGCCCTCGACCGTGTCACCGGTGCGCAGGCCGAATTTCCGGATCTGCGTCGGCGAGACATAGATGTCGTCCGGGCCGGGGAGGTAGTTGGAATCGGGCGAGCGCAGGAAGCCGAAGCCGTCAGGCAGGACCTCGACCACGCCCTCTCCCAGGATCTCGGTGTCCTTGGCCGCGAGCTGCTTGAGGATCGCGAACATCAGCTCCTGCTTGCGCATCGTGCTGGCGTTCTCGACGTCGAGGCCTTCGGAGAAGGCCAGAAGCTCCGTCGGAGACTTGACCTTGAGGTCTTGGAGTTTGATTTCCCGCATGGGGCACCCGGATCATGAACGTCCTGGCACGAGGACCGGGACCAGGACGGCAATTGAGATTATCGACGGGCCCGGAGAGGCGGCGCTGAGGTTGTGCGCCGCGAGCGGCTGCAGGGGCAGTCGGCTCACGAACCATCGACAACGGGGAGAACGCTGGAGAAGCGCAGGCCCCTGATAACCGGAATCGTCGTCACGCTCAAGCGGGAAACCGCAGATCGTCAAAATGGCTTGACGATGACCAGGATGACGATGCCGACCATCATCACCGCCGGCACTTCGTTGATGATCCGGTAGAACTGGCCCGACCGGGTGTTGCGGTCATTCGCGAAGTCCCGGACCCGTCCGGCCAGATAGCCGTGGACGCCCGAAAGCAGGACGACGAGCAGGATCTTGCCGTGCAGCCAGCCACCTTTGAACCCGAACGCATCCCAGGCGAGGTAGAGGCCCAGCACCCAGGTGACGATCATCGCAGGGTTCATGATCCCCTTGAGCAGCCGGCGTTCCATGACCTTGAAGGTCTCGGACTGGACCGAGCCGACCGCAGCGTCGACATGATAGACCATCAGTCGCGGCAGATAGAGCATCCCGGCCATCCATGAGATCACCGCCAGGACGTGGAACGCCTTGATCCATTCATACATCGCAACGCCGCTCCATCAGGGTCTCTCAGGATTCAGGACCTGACCGCGGCGAGCAGTCGCTCGACATGGGCGATCGGCGTATCCGGCAGGATGCCGTGCCCGAGGTTGAAGACGAACGGCCCATCACCGAAAGCCTCGCGCACGGCCGCAACCTCCCGCTCGAGTTCGGGCCCGCCGGCGCGCAGCACCAGCGGATCGAGATTGCCCTGGACGGGTACCAGCGACTGAATCTGATCGCGCGCAAAGGCCCGGTCGATATCCGATTCCAGACCGACGGCATCGACTCCGGTCGCCGTGACATAGCGCGGGATCAGACGGCCGGCGCCGCGCGGAAATCCGATGATCCGGGCGTGGGGATGCCGGGCGCGCACGCCGTCCACGATCCGACGCGTCGGGGCGATGCACCAGCGCTCGAAATCCTCGGCTCCCAGCGAGCCAGCCCAGCTGTCGAAGATCTGGACCGCATCGACACCGGCCTCGATCTGCGCAGACAGATAATCGATCGACGCATCGACGATGCGGTCGATGATTCGCTGGAAGAGCGCGGGGTCACGGGTGAACAGCGCTTTGGCCGGTCCCTGATCCGGAGTGCCTCGGCCCGCCACCATATAGGTCGCCACGGTCCATGGCGCGCCGCAGAAGCCGATGAAGCCCGTGCCATGGGGCAGGGCAGCCCGTACCCGACGGACGGTCTCGATGATGGGTGCCAGCTGATCCGGATCGACGTCCCCTGAAATGGCGTCGAGCCTTGCCGCATCGGCGACCGGCTCGAGCCTTGGACCCTCGCCCTCGACGAACCAGAGTTTCTGTCCGAGCGCCTGCGGGATCACGAGGATATCCGAAAACAGGATGGCCGCATCGAACCCGAAGCGCCGGATCGGCTGCAGAGTGACTTCGGCAGCCAGTTCCGGCGTGTAGCACAGCGACAGGAAGGTGCCGGCTTTAGCCCTGACCTCGCGGTATTCAGGCAGGAAGCGTCCTGCCTGCCGCATCATCCAGATTGGAGGGGTCGACTGCGTCTCGCCTGACAAGGCGCGCAGGAAGGTCGAGTCGGCCTGTGTCGTCATGCTCATCGGCGATCCATCCCCATCTCTATCTAATAGAATTCTTATAGAGAGATTCTTCTTCTTTGACTCTTGGAGGGGGGCAGATAGCCCGCCGCAGCCTTGTCCACAACCGGTCCACAGGACGCAGGTCGTCCACCGTCACATCCCGACAACGCCGATTGAGACCTTAACGGTTTATTAACTCTTTCGAATCCGGACTGGCGAGGGCCGGCCCAAAATGATTCACGTGAAACATTCCCGATCCACCCCACAGGGTCGTGGCTGTTGACGGAATCGGGGGGTTATACAGAGCGGCCCTGTCGGGGCTCCTGCAGGCGGTTTTATCCACATTGCTCCCCAGGCTCCCGGCGGCCGGATGCTCCAGCCGCCCCGTCATCCGTGATGGCGGAAACGGACGTCGATCTCGTCAGGAGAATTTGATTTGCTCGCCCGGCGGGCTAGAGGTGGCGAACGACGCACCGACCCGGGAGCCAGCGTGGCCCGCAATTATTTCCATCTTCATCTCGTCTCGGACGCCACGGGCGAAACCCTGATCGCGGTCAGCCGCGCTGCGGCAGCCCAGTACGAGACCGTCTCGGCCATCGAGCATGTCTACCCGCTCGTGCGGTCGGAGGCCCAGCTCGCCCGCGTGCTGGCAGAGATCGAAGCCTCCCCGGGCGTCGTGCTCTACACGCTGGTCGAGCCGGAATGGTCACAGCGCCTGGAAACGTTCTGCCGCGAGCTCGGCTGCCCCTGCCTTTCGGTGCTCAACCCCGTGCTGTCGCTGTTCCAGTCCTATCTCGGCCAGGCCTCGGCCCCGAAGCCCGGCGCGCAGCATGTCCTCAACGCCGAGTATTTCCGGCGCATCGACGCGATGAACTACACGCTGCTGCATGACGACGGCCAGCTCGGCGGCGATCTCGAAAGCGCCGATGTGATCCTCGTCGGCATCAGCCGGACGTCGAAGACGCCGACCTCGATCTACCTCGCCAATCGCGGGATCCGCACCGCCAACATTCCGCTCGTTCCCAATGTCGCGCTGCCGGCCGAACTCGATACCATCCGCAAACCGCTGATCGTAGGCCTGGTCGCCAGCCCGGATCGCATCGTCCAGATCAGGCAGAACCGGCTGCTCTCGCTCAAGGCCGACGACGAGACGCCCTATGTCGATCCCACCGCCGTCGCCGACGAGGTCGCCCAGTCGCGTCGCCTCTGTGCCCGCAAGGGCTGGCCGGTGATCGACGTCACCCGCCGGTCGATCGAGGAGACGGCAGCGTCGATCCTCGATCTGCTGCGCGATCACCGCATGAAATTCATCGCGACATGAGCGCGGGGTCCAGGCTCTGGCTGGCGGCATCGCCGCTGCTGCTCGCCTCGGGCAGCGTCACACGCCGGACGATGCTTAAGGCCGCCGGCATCCCGGTCGAAGCGATCAAGCCGCAGGTCGACGAGCGCGCGGTCGAGGCGCCGCTTCGGGAGGAGGGGTCGACGCCCGACGCGGTCGCCATCGCGCTTGCCGGCGCCAAGGCGCTGGTGGTTTCGCGGGGCCATGCCGACCGCATCGTGCTCGGCGCCGACCAGACGCTGACCTGCGATGGCGAGGCCTTTCACAAGCCTGCCACGCTGGCGCAGGCCGCCGAGCAGATCGCCGCGCTCGCGGGGCGGACGCATGAACTGCATAGCGGCTTCGTCCTGGCGCGCGACGGCATCGCCCTGGCGGAAGGCGTCGCGGTCGCGCGGCTGACGATGCGTGCGCTCTCGCCCGATGTCATCGCGCGCTATCTCGACAGTGCCGGCTCTGCCGCGCTGTCGAGCGTCGGCGGTTATCAAATCGAAGGGCCCGGCGCCCAGCTCTTCGACAGGATCGAGGGCGACCACTTCACCATCCTGGGCCTGCCGCTGCTGGCCGTTTTCGCTGCCCTGCGCGATCTAGATGTGCTCGCGCGCTGAAGGGAACGGACCCCATGCCACCACGCTGCTTCGTCCTCGGCCATCCCGTAGCCCATTCGCGCTCGCCGCTGATCCACGGCGCCTGGCTCGCCGAACGCGGCCTGCCCGGCAGCTATGAGAAGGTCGACGTCGCCCTGGCGGATCTGCCTGCATTCGTCGCCCGCCTGCGCCAGGGCGCGTTCACCGGCGGGAATGTCACCGTTCCGCACAAGGAGGCCATGCTGGCGCTGGTCGATGAGGCGAGCGAGGCCGCGCGCACCATCGGCGCGGTCAATACGGTCTGGCTGGAGGGGGATCGCCTCTACGGCGACAACACCGATGTCCCGGGGTTCCTCGCCCATCTCGACGCCTCCGTCCCCGGCTGGGACAGGACCGCAGGGACGGCCCTGGTCCTGGGCGCCGGCGGCGCCGCCCGCGGGATCGCCTTCGGGTTGAAGGGGCGGGGCGTCGGCCGCATTGTCCTGGTCAACCGCAGCCGCGCCCGCGCCGACGACCTCGCCGCTTCGCTCGGCTCCCCGCTCGAAGCCGCTGACTGGGACCAGCGCGATAGGCTCGTCGGCGACGCCGATTTGATCGTCAACACCACGGCCTTGGGCATGTCCGGCCAGCCGCCGCTCGATCTCGACCTGGCGCGTCTGCGCCCCGGCACGATCGTCGACGACATCGTCTATGTCCCGCTGCGGACGCCCCTCCTGCTGGACGCGCAGCGCCGCGGGGGCATCCCGGTCGATGGACTGGGCATGCTGCTGCACCAGGCGGTGCCGGGTTTCGCCCGCTGGTTCGGTGTCACGCCGCAAGTGACGCCGGCGCTGCGCGCGCTGATCGAAGCCGATATCCTCGGGCACTGATTCGGCGCGGCGAGGGTTCCGCGGGCTTGGCCATGACGCGTCTCACGGACCCCACGACACGATGACCTTCATCCTCGGACTCACCGGCTCGATCGGCATGGGCAAGTCCACGACGGCTGCGCTGTTCCGGGAGCGCGGCATCCCGGTCCATGATGCCGATGCCTGCGTCCATGCCCTGTATCGCGGCCGGGCGGTCGGCCCGGTGGCCGCGGCCTTTCCCGGCGTCGTCAGGGAGGGATTCGTCGACCGGGAACGCCTGTCGCAGGCCGTGCTGGGTCAGCCGGACGCCTTGCGCCGGCTGGAGGCGATCATTCATCCGCTGGTGCGCGAGGAGGAAGAGTCCTTCCTGCGCCGCTGCCGCGCGATGGGAGCAGGGCTGTGCGTCCTCGACGTACCGCTCCTGCTCGAGGCGGGCGGCGAAGCGCGCTGCGACGCGGTTCTGGTCGTCAGCGCCCCCCTGGAGATCCAGCGCCAGCGCGTGCTGGCCCGCCAGGGCATGACGGAGGAGAAGCTCGCGGCGATCCTCACCCGCCAGATCCCCGATGCGCAGAAGCGCGCCCGCGCCCATTTCATTGTGGACACGTCGCGCGGCGTGCTGGAAGCGCGCCGGCAGGTCGGCTCTATCCTGCGGTCGCTCGCGGGCCGGTCCGGCCGCAGCGGCCAGCAGCGGACAACCAGCCATGCGTGAGATCGTTCTCGATACCGAGACCACCGGCGTCGAAGCGCAGGGCGGCGACCGCATCGTCGAAATCGGCTGCGTCGAACTGCTCAATCACTGCCCGACCGGGCGCAGCTTCCACCGCTACATCAACCCCGAGCGGCCGATGTCGGAAGGGGCGTTCAAGGTCCATGGCCTGTCGGATGCGTTCCTCGCGCCGCAGCCTGTCTTCGCGGCGGTCGCCGATGAGTTCATCGGCTTCATCGAGGGCGCCCGGCTGGTGATCCACAACGCCGCCTTCGATGTCGGCTTCCTGAACATGGAACTGCAGAAGGTCGGGCGCGGGCCGATCCAGCCGGCGCTGGTCGTCGACACCCTGTCGATGGCGCGGCGCAAGCACCCCGGCGCCTCCAACAGCCTGGATGCGCTGTGCTCGCGCTATGGGATCGACAACAGCCGCCGGACCCGCCACGGCGCGCTGCTCGACGCCGAGATCCTGGCCGAGGTCTATATCGAGCTGATCGGCGGCAAGCAGGCATCGCTGGGCCTCGGCGCCGCCGAGACCGGCAAGGGGCTGGCCGGCCTCGTCGTCGAGCGGCCGCAGAGGTCGCGGCCCCTGGCGCCCCGCCTCGACGAGGCGGCGCTGGCGGCGCATGAAGTTTACATCCGCTCGCTGGGAAAGACGCAGCTCTGGCGCGGCTATCTCGGCATCACCGAAGAAGCCTGACGCCAGATTTCAGTCGCCCTTGCGCCTCATGGCCCGCCGCGACAGCATGTTCAGCCCCTCGACCAGGGCCGAGAACGCCATCGCCGCGTAGATATAGCCCTTCGGAACATGGGCGCCGAAGCCTTCCCCGATCAGCGTGCCGCCGATCATCAGGAGGAAGCCGAGCGCCAGCATGACGATGGTCGGATTGTTCTCGATGAACTGCGCCAGCGGGTCGGCGGCCAGCAGCATCACCAGGACCGCGAACACGACCGCGATGACCATCACCGGGATATGGTCGGTCATGCCCACCGCGGTGATGATCGAATCGATCGAGAACACCAGGTCGAGCAGCAGGATCTGGACGATGACGCCGCCGAAGGTGACCGCGGCCGCCCGTCCGGCGCCCGTGACCTCGGCAGGCTGCTGGGCGTCGACTTTGTGATGGATCTCGACCGTCGCCTTCCAGACGAGGAAGAGGCCGCCGCCGATCAGGATCAGGTCGCGCCAGGAGAAGGCCTTGCCGAAGACCGAGAAGATCGGCGCAGTCAGCTGCACGATGATCGCGACGGTGCCCAGAAGCGCGAGCCGCAGGATGAGCGCGAGAGCGATGCCGATCTTGCGGCCGCGTGAGCGCTGATGCTCCGGCAGCTTGTTGGTCAGGATAGAGATGAAGATCAGATTGTCGATGCCGAGCACGACCTCCATGGCGATCAGGGCGCCGAGCGCGGCCCAGACGGCGGGGTCGGCGGCGAGCGTCATGAGGTAGTCCATCGGGCCTCCGGCCATATGAAAAGGGCGGGCAGCCTCGGGGGCCGTCCGCCTGATGATCGTCTGCCGCACATGGGTTCGCCAGCGGCGCGCCGCAACCTCCGCCCACGAAAAAGGGCCCCGCAGGGCCCTTTGGTCGTCGCTGTGGATCAGGGTTGGCTTACGAAGCCTGTCCCTGGAACTCCTGCATGCGCTGCTGGAAGAGCGCGGCGAAATCGATCGGCGGCACGTAGAAGGGTGGGAAGCCGCCATTCTGGACGGCCTCGGCGATGATCTGCCGGGCGAAGGGGAAGAGCAGCCGGGCGCAGTCGATCACCAGCACGGGGTGGATGTGCTCCTGCGGGACGTTGACCAGCCGAAACACGCCGCCATAGCTCAGATCGAAGGCAAACAGCGTCTCGCCATTGATCTCGGCCTTGCCCTCGAGCTGGAGGACCGTCTCATAGTCGTTCTCGCCCAGCGCGTTGCTGGAGACATTGACCTGCAGGGACATCTGCGGCCCGGCTTCGGCCTGCTGCTGTCCGAGACCGCGCGGCGCCTTCGGATTCTCGAAGGAGAAATCCTTGGTGTACTGGATCAGGGCGCTCATGCTCGGGGCCGCGTCGGCGGCGCCGTTTCCGTTGGGGAGTTCGTTGGCCATCGGTCCCATCGCTTCTGGCTGAATGTCTCGGGAAGTCCGCACCCGTCCGAGGCCCTGGACTGCGTCTGGTTCTGAAGAACCGGCGCGGGCGTCGGCTATCATGGACCAAAGCGCCGCACAAGAAGCCGCCTTCACAAGCGGGGGGGTGGATGTTACGAGCCTAGGTCACCATATCACGCATGGCGGCATCCCGTTCAGGCGATGCCGGCCTTTTCAATGTGACTGGAGCCTCGGGTCAGTTTTCGATGCAAAATTCCTTCGACATGACGACTCTGGTCTTCCTGGCTCTGGCCGTTTTCGTCGCCTGGAAGCTGCGCTCCGTGCTCGGGCAGAAGACCGGTAACGAGCAGCCGCCGACCGATCCTTTCGCACGTCGCGAGACTCCGCCGCTGCGGCCCGACCAGGCCGGCGCCGGCGACGCCAAGCGTGACAACGTCATCCGCCTGCCGGGCGCCGCCAACGATCCGGCCGCCGCAGCGCCCGCTGCCGACCGGTGGAAGGACATCGCCCCGGCCGGTTCGCCGATCATCGCCGGCATCGAAGGCATCATCCGCCAGGAGGCCTCCTTCGATCCGCGCGAGTTCCTCGGCGGCGCCAAGGCCGCCTATGAGACGATCGTGACGGCTTTCGCCCGGGGCGACCGCAAGATGCTGAAGGGCCTTCTCGCCAAGGAGGTCTATGATGGCTTCGAACAGGCGATCACCGACCGCGAGAAGCGCGGGGAGAAGGCGGAATCGAGCTTCGTTTCGATCGACAAGGCCGAGATCACGGCCGTCGACGTCAAGGGCAAGACAGCTCAGGTCACCATCGCCTTCGTCTCGCAGCTGATCAGCGCGACGCGCGATGCCCAGGGCGTCGTCGTCGATGGCAGTGCCGAGGCCGTGTCCGAGGTCAACGACATCTGGACCTTCTCGCGCCAGCTCGGCAGCCGCGACCCCAACTGGCTGCTGGTCGCCACCGAATCCGCCGCGTGATCCGTGGCGCCGGTGTCGCACTGGCGCTGCTCGCGGCCTGGGGGACGCCGGTGACCGGCATGGCCGCTTCTCCCCCACCCCTGCCGGCCGGCGCCAGCGCGCAGGCCGTGGCGCCAGCCCAGTTGCCCGGCTGGGCGCAGGACGACCATCGCGCGGCGCTCTCGATCTTCGCCCGTGGCTGCGAGGCGCAACCGCCGCTTCGCGCTGCCGTGGAAGTGCCGCCCGGCCTCGCCAAGGCCTGTGACCAGGCCGGCCGCCTGCAGGCGAGCGGAGAGATCTCTCCTGAGGCGGCCAAGAGCTTTTTCGAGAGCCATTTCACCTTCTGGCGCATCCGGCCCGCTCCCGACCGGACCGGCTTCATGACCGGCTATTTCGAACCTGAATTCGAAGGCTCGCTGACCCGCTCGGACGCTTATCCGACACCGCTTTACGGCCGTCCGCCGGAGCTGGTGACGCGGATGCCGGGCGATGCCTGGCCAGGCATGGACCCCGAGCTGGCGGCCGCGCGGCGAACCAATGCCGGCCTCGAGGCCTTTCCCGATCGCAGCGCGATCGAGGCCGGCGCGCTCGAAGGTCGCGACCTTGAAATTCTCTGGATGCGCGATCCCGTCGACCGCTTCGTCCTGCAGGTCCAGGGCTCGGGCCGGATCCGACTGCCCGATGGCTCGGTGACACGGCTGGTCTATGCCGGCCGCAACGGCCATGCCTACACCTCTCTGGGCCGGGTCCTGAGCGAGCGCGAGGGCATCCCGCCGGCGCAGATGACGATGGACCGGCTGATCGCGCGGCTGAAGGCCGATGCCGATTTCGCCCGCGACCTGATCAGGCTGAACCGCTCCTTCGTCTTCTTCGCCCGCCGTGACGATCTTCCCGCCGACTCCGGGCCGATCGGCGGGGCGGGCCTCCCCCTGACGCCGCTGCGCAGCATCGCGATCGACCGGACAGCCTGGCCCTATGGCCTGCCCGTCTTTATCGATGCGACGCTGCCGGACGGCGCGGGCGGCCTGTCGCGGCTGGCTCGCCTCATGATCGCGCAGGATACCGGCTCGGCCATCCTCGGCCCGGCCCGGCTCGATCTCTTCGTCGGCTCGGGCGCGGCGGCCGGGCATCGCGCCGGTCTGATCCGCCACCCGGTCGACTTCATCGTTCTCTGGCCTGTCGATCTCGGGCGATAGCGATGCGCGCCCGGCGGGGGAGGACATTGTCGGACGCCGATCTCGCGCTCTGGCGCGAGGTCGCGCGATCTGTGAAGCCGCTGCCCGGTCGCGCGCCCGTGGAGCCCGAGCCGGTGGCCGTAGTTGTTGCCCCCGTGATCGAACCGGCACAGGCCGCGCCGGCCCGTGCGACGCCGGCCAAGCCGTCCGCTCCCGTGCCGCCGCCGCTGGCCCCGCTGGAAAACCGCCTGCGCACCCAGTTGCGCCGCGGACAGCAGGGCGTCGATGCGGTCATCGATCTCCATGGTATGCGCCAGGACGAGGCGCATCTGGCGCTGCGCGCCTTCCTGCGCCGCGAGCAGGGGCGGGGAACGCGCCTGGCGCTGGTGGTCACCGGCAAGGGCGCTGCCGGCGTCGGGCTGTTCGGCGACGAACGCGGCGTGCTGCGCCGCGTCGTGCCGCATTGGCTGCGCCTGCCCGATCTGCGGCCCCTGGTGGTCGGCTTCGAAGAGGCGCAGGCCCGCCATGGCGGCTCCGGCGCGCTCTATGTCCGCCTGCGGCGCGCCCGGGAGCTCGGCGCGTGACCCCTTTCGGACGGCGCGTGCGCGATCACCGGGACCGGCGCGGCATGACGCTCGCGGACATGGCCGGCGTGCTGGGCGTGACGCCGGCCTATCTCTCGGCGCTGGAGCACGGCAAGCGTGGCCGCCCGACCTTCACCCTGATCCAGGGCGTCATCCATGTGCTCGGCGTGATCTGGGACGAGGCGGACGAACTCGTCCGCCTCGCCGACCTCTCCCATCCGCGCGTTACGGTCGATACCGCCGGGCTGGAGCCGGAGGCGACGCTGCTCGCCAACCGCCTGGCCCGGGAGATCGGCGAACTCGAGCCGCAGGAGCTGGCAAGGCTCACCGCCGTGCTGGACGAGGCCGCCGCGCGTCGCGGCCGCCCGGGCGGGCGCGCTTGACCAGCGTGGCCATGGATGCGACACGCGCCGCCACGGCTTGCCTTGACCTTCCGACATCCCTCTCCCCACAGCACCGGGCTTCCTCATGACCAGAACGCGCACCGACGTCCTCGCCCTCGGCAACGCCATCGTCGACGTCATCGCCTCCGCCGAGGAGGATTTTCTGATCCAGCACGGCCTGACCAAGGGCGCGATGGCCCTGATCGACGAGGCGCGCGCCGAATCGCTCTATGCCGCGATGGGGCCGGGCAAGGTCATCTCGGGCGGCTCAGCCGCCAACACCATCGCCGGCCTGGCGTCGTTCGGTGGCAAGGGCGCCTTCATCGGCAAGGTCAAGGCCGACGAGCTCGGCCGCCTTTACCGTCATGATCTGACCTCGCTGGGCGTCGCCTTCGACACCCCGGCTGCCTCTGAGGGCCCCGCGACGGCGCGCTCCTTCATCATCGTCACCCCCGATGGCGAGCGCACGATGAACACCTATCTCGGCGCCTGCCAGGGCCTGACGGTGACCGATGTCGATGCCGCAGCGATCGAGAACGCCGACATCATCTATCTCGAGGGCTATCTCTGGGATCCGCCGGCCGCCAAGGACGCTTTCCGCAAGGCCTCCGAGATCGCCCACAAGGCCGGCGGCAAGGTCGCGATCACTCTGTCGGATTCCTTCTGCGTCGACCGCTACCGCGACGAGTTTGTTGGCCTGATCCGCAACCGCATGGTCGATATCGTCTTCGCCAACGAGCACGAGCTGAAGAGCCTCTACCAGGCGCCGGCCTTCGAGGACGCGCTGGCGGCGCTGCGGGCCGAAAACATCCTCGCCGTCGTCACCCGCTCTGAGAAGGGCGCGCTGGCCGTGACGCCCGAGGGCGTCATCGAGGAGCCGGTGTTCCCGATCGAGCGTCTGGTCGACGCCACAGGCGCGGGCGACCTCTTCGCGGCGGGCTTCCTGTTCGGCCTGACGTCGGGCCGCGAGGTGCGCGATTCGCTGCGCCTGGGCGCGCTGGCCGCCTCCGAGATCATCAGCCATGTCGGCGCAAGGCCGGACGTGAACCTGAAGGTGCTGGCGGGGAACGAAGGGCTTTTGTGAGCCTTCCTTCTCCCCTCCGGGGGAGATGGTGTTTGCGCAGCAGACGGATGAAGGAAGGGCCGCGCAAGCGGCCCTTTCTTGTTTGTGGATGTGGGTCTGCCCTCATCCGTCACGGCTTCGCCGTGCCACCTTCTCCCGCGAGGGGAGAATGAAGGACCGCCCCCTCAATACAGCGTCGCCCTGACCCGCTCCGGCAGCGCCTTGTCGTAAGCCTCCCCGTCGAAGGTCTCGACCGCCGCCTCCCGCGCGGTGATGTCGCGCAGGATCGTGCCGGCGCTCGGGACCGCGCCCTTGGCGACATGCCTGTCCGCGTTCCACAGCTCGGCCCGGACGACGGCGCGCGAGCACTGGAAGTAGACGCGCTCCACGCTGACCACGATGACGCAGGCCGGGGCCTTTCCCGCGACCGCAAAGCCCGCGCACAACCCAGGGTCGCTGGAAAGGGTCGCGACTCCGTTGACGCGCAGGGTCTCCCCGTAACCGGGTATCATGAAGAGCATTCCGATTCGCGCGTCGAACAGGATATTCTTCAACGAATCCAGACGGTTATTGCCTCTTCGGTCGGGAATCAGGAGCGTTTTCGCGTCCCGGACCGTGACGAAGCCCGGCTGATCCCCGCGCGGCGAACAATCCAGGCCGTCTGGGCCGTTGGTCGCGAGCACGAAAAACGGCGATGCGGCGATCAGCGCGGCATAGTTGTCGTCGACATGGTCGATCTCCTTGGCGATCGACGCCGGCGCGATCGGGTTGGGGTAGAGGGTTGCGAGCGCGTCGAGAGAGGTGATGGCGTGGGCAGGCATGTCCAGCTCCTGGATCGATAAGTCTAGACTATTCGAGTCGGGGTCCGGATTCCAGCCTTATCGTTGTTGCATGACGCCCAAAACAAAACGCCCCGCATCCTGCGATGCGGGGCGTTTCCATGTTTCACGTGAAGCTTACAGCCTCACAGACGATCCGATCACTCGGCCGACTGCTTCTCGCGGCTCTTCTCGCCGTCGCGCTGGGCCTTGAGCTTCTCGGTCAGATCCTCGCCGGTCTCCTGGTCGACGACCTTCATCGAGAGGCGGATCTTGCCGCGGTCGTCCTGGCCGAGGAACTTGACCTTGACCTTGTCGCCTTCCTTGACGACGTCCGAGACCTTCTGGACCCGGGCGGCGGCAAGTTCGGAGATGTGGACGAGACCGTCCTTGGCGCCGAAGAAGTTCACGAAAGCGCCGAACTCCATGATCTTCACGACGGTGCCGTCATAGATCATGCCGACTTCGGCTTCGGAGACAATCGACTTGATCCACTTGATCGCGGCTTCGATCGACTTGCCGTCGGCCGAGGCGATCTTGATGGTGCCGTCGTCCTCGATGTTGACCTTCGCGCCGGTCTTCTCGACGATTTCGCGGATGACCTTGCCGCCCGAACCGATGACTTCACGGATCTTGTCGACCGGGATCTTCATCGTCTCGATGCGCGGGGCATACTCGCCGAGCTGGCCGCGCGAGGTCGAGAGCGCCTTGTTCATCTCGTCGAGGATGTGGTCGCGACCGCCCTTGGCCTGGTCGAGGGCGACCCGCATGATCTCCTCGGTGATGCCGGCGATCTTGATGTCCATCTGCAGCGAGGTGATGCCCTCGGCCGTTCCGGCGACCTTGAAGTCCATGTCGCCGAGATGGTCCTCGTCACCCAGGATGTCGGAGAGCACCGCGAAGCGCTCGCCTTCCAGGATCAGGCCCATGGCGATGCCCGCAACCGGCGCCTTCAGCGGCACGCCGGCATCCATCAGGGCAAGCGAGGTGCCGCAGACGGTGGCCATCGAAGAGGAGCCGTTCGACTCGGTGATCTCCGAGACGACGCGGATCGTGTAGGGGAACTCCGACTTCGCCGGGAGCATCGGGCGGATCGCGCGCCAGGCAAGCTTGCCGTGGCCGATTTCGCGGCGGCCGGGCGAGCCCATGCGGCCGGCTTCACCCACCGAATAGGGGGGGAAGTTGTAGTGTAGCAGGAAGGTCTCCTTGTAGGTGCCCTCCAGCGAGTCGATGTACTGCTCGTCGTCGCCGGTGCCCAGCGTGGTCACGACCAGCGCCTGGGTCTCGCCGCGGGTGAACAGCGCCGAACCATGGGTGCGCGGCAGGATGCCGGCCTCGGCGACGATCTTGCGGACCGTCTTGAGGTCGCGGCCGTCAATGCGGACCTTGTCGTCCAGGATCATCCAGCGCACGACCTTGGCCTGCGCTTCCTTGAACTGGCCGCCGACCTGCTCCTTGGTGAAGGTCGTCTTGCCGTCCGGCGTCTCGGAGATCAGCGAGGCGACCTTCGCCTTGGCGGCGTCGAGAGCCTTGTAGCGCTCGGCCTTGGTGCGGATCTGGTAGGCGGCGCGGATGTCGGCGTCGACCAGCTTGAGCACGGCGTCGAGAACGACGGAGTTGTCGGCCGGCTGGTAGTCGCGCGGCTCCTTGGCGGCCTTCTCGGCCAGGCGGATGATCGCGTCGATCACCGGCTGGAAGTGCTTGTGGCCGAACATCACGGCGCCGAGCATGATGTCTTCCGACAGCTGCTTGGCTTCCGACTCGACCATCAGGACGGCGTCGGGCGTGCCGGCGACGACGAGGTCGAGCTGCGACTCCTTGATCTCGTCGACCAACGGGTTGAGCTTGTAGGCGCCGTCGAAATAACCGACGCGGGCCGCGCCCACGGGGCCGGTGAAGGGCACGCCCGACAGGGTCAGGGCGGCGGAGGCGGCGACCATCGCGACGATGTCGGGGTCGTTCTCGAGGTCATGCTGCAGCACGGTGCAGACGACCTGCGTCTCGTTGCGGTAGCCCTCGACGAAGAGCGGGCGGATCGGCCGGTCGATCAGGCGCGAGACCAGCGTCTCCTTCTCGGTCGGGCGGCCTTCGCGCTTGAAGTAGCCACCGGGAATGCGGCCGGCGGCGAAGGTCTTTTCCTGGTAGTTCACGGTCAGCGGGAAGAAATCGATCCCCGGCTTCGGCGATTTGGCGGAGACGACGGTCGCGAGCACGACGGTCTCGCCATAGGTGGCGAGCACGGCGGCGTCGGCCTGGCGGGCGATCTTGCCGGTTTCGAGAACGAGCTTGCGCCCGCCCCACATCAGTTCTTCGGTCTGGACATCGAACATGGATTTTCTTTCGGATCGGATGTGACCCGCCTTCACGTCTCAAGCCCATGGGCAAGACGGCGAAACGCTCGGTTCCGGACGGACGATCCGCGCCCGGGCGCTTGGCGATCCTGCCATGGGCGAGAGCCGCCCGGCGGGTCATGCGGCGGGCCGCCCCATGCGGCTGCCGCGTTGTAGCGGGGTCGGTGCCGCACCATTGCGGCAAACCCCTATATGAAAGCGCCCGGAGCGGAACCGCACCGGGCGTTGGCGTCAGTCGTCGATCAGCGGCGGATGCCGAGCTTCTCGATCAGGGTCTTGTAGCGCGGCTCGCTCTTGCTCTTGAGATAGTCGAGCAGCGAACGGCGCTGCGAGACCATCTTGAGCAGGCCGCGGCGGGAATGGTTGTCCTTGACGTGGGACTTGAAGTGGCCGGTCAGGTTGTTGATGCGCTCGGTGAGGATCGCGACCTGGACTTCCGGCGAGCCGGTGTCGTTCGGCTTGGTGGCATGCTCTTTCATGAGCGCGGTCTTGCGCTCGGCAGTGATCGACATCGTGTGATCCTTCGGTTGGGTGTTGATCTGGCGGGCCGCAGCCGGGATGTCGTCCAGCAGGGTCCGAAGCCCGCGAGCCGCCTCATCGGGGAGGGGTCGCGCAGCCGGCAAGTAAAGCCGGTTGGCGCGGGGTATACACGAAATGGCGGGAAACGCCAGCGCTCCGGGCGGAACCAGTCGCCGGGCCGGCCGTTGCACGAGTCGGGTCCAACAGCAGGGGTAGCGTTATGCGGATTTCGGACAAGGATCGCCTCATCGTCGCGCTCGGCGCGCAACTGCGGGCGGAGCGGCAGACCCGCGAGGCGCTGGCGGCCGTCATCGGCAATGGCCAGCTCGACCGCGACGTCCTGCTGGCCATTCTCGAAGACCCGATCCCGGCGTCATCGCAGGATCTCTCTCACGACGATCTGGTCCGGGCCGACGCCGTATCCAGGTCCCATCATCCTCGGGCGAGGGCGGCCTGATGGCGCCGCGTCCCGCCTGGAAGGGCTATCTCAAGCTCTCGCTGGTCTCCTGCGCCGTCGAGCTGACCTGCACGACCGACCACAGCGAGAAGGTCTCGTTTCGCGTGATCAACCGGAAGACCGGCAACACGGTGAAGCGCCAATATGTCGACAGCGTCTCCGGCAAGCCCGTCGACGGCGACGACGAGGTCAAGGGTTACGAGATCGGCGACGACGAATACCTGCTCGTCGAGGAGGACGAGATCGATGCGGTCCAGATCGAATCCTCGCACACGCTCTCGATCGAACAGTTCGTCGACCGCGCCGACATCCCGCAGATCTATTTCGACACGCCCTACTACGTCACGCCTTCGGACCAGGTCTCGGAGGAAGCCTTCGCGGTGATCCGCGAGGCCATGGCGCGCCAGAAGAAGGCCGGCATCGCACGAATCGTGCTCTATCGCCGCGAGCGCCCGGTGATGATCGAGCCCTTCGACAAGGGGCTGCTGCTGACGACGCTCCGCTACGACAAGACGGTGCGAAAGCCTGACGCGATCTTCAGCGACATCGCCAAGGTCAAGATCGACCCGGAGCTGATCGATCTGGCGACCCACATCATCGACAAGAAGCAGGCCGCCTTCGACCCCTCGGGCTTCGAGGATCGCTACGAGAGCGCGCTGCTGGAGCTGATCCAGGCCAAGCAGAAGGGCAAGAAGCCGCCCGTGGTGCAGGCCGCCGAGCGCCCGGCCAATGTCGTCAATCTGTTCGAGGCGCTCAAGAAGAGCCTTGCCGACGACGCGGATGGCGGCAAACCGGCCGCGACGAAGAAGGCGGCGCCTGAAAAGGCCGGCGCGAAGAAACCGCCGGCCAAGGCGCGCAAGACGGCCTGAGGAGCGGACGGGCGATGTCGACGCTGGACCTCTATCGCGCCAAGCGTGATTTCACGCTGACCCGGGAGCCCAAGGGCGCTGCGGCGCGCAAGAAGGCTGTTGCGGCGCAGGGCGGCGCCTTCGTCGTTCACAAGCATGCGGCGCGGCGCCTGCATTACGATCTCCGGCTCGAGCATGACGGCGTGCTCTGGTCCTGGGCGGTGACCCGCGGTCCAAGTCTCGACCCGGATGAAAAGCGGCTGGCCGTCCATGTCGAGGATCATCCCCTGGAGTATGGGTCCTTCGAGGGTACGATCCCCGAAGGGCAGTATGGCGCAGGCTCCGTCATCGTCTGGGACGAGGGGCGCTGGGTTCCCGAAGGCGACGCCGCCTTCGGAATGCAGAAGGGCCATCTCTCCTTCATGCTGGAGGGGCACAAGCTCGCGGGCCAGTGGCATCTTGTCCGGCTGAAGCCGAGGCGCGGCGAGAAGCGTGACAACTGGCTACTGATCAAGGTCGATGACGCGGCCGCGCGCCAGGATGGCGACATCCTCGACAGCGCGCCCAATTCCGTGGTGTCAGGCCTCGGTGTCGACGACATCGCCAGCGGCAAGCTGGCGAAACCGAAGGTCTGGAAGAAGACCAAGCGGCCGGGCTCGGATGACGTCAGCGCGGCGGATGCCGAGCCAGCGCGCGCGGCCAAGAAAAAGCCCACCCGCAAGACGAAAGCGGTTAGCGCTCCCCTGCCGCGCTTCGTCGAGCCTTGCCTGGCGACACTTCAGGACAAGCCCCCGGCCGGCGAGACCTGGCTGCATGAGGTCAAGTTCGACGGCTACCGCCTGCAGGCGCGCATCGAGGACGGCAAGGCCGTCCTGCTGACCCGCTCGGGGCTCGACTGGACCGACCGCTTCGGCGCGACCCTGGCGAGGGCGCTGGGCGGGTTGCCCTGCGAGACAGCCCTGATCGACGGCGAGGTTGTGGCGCTGGAGGAGAACGGGCTGTCGTCCTTCTCGGCGCTGCAGGATGCGCTGTCTGAGGGGCGCACCAGCCAGCTCGTCTTCTTCGCCTTCGACCTGTTGTATCTCGACGGCGAGGATCTGCGGGCCGACCCGCTGGTCGCGCGCAAGGAGCGGCTAGAAGCCCTGTTCCAGGCGATCGAGGGCGAGACGCCGCTGCGCTACAGCGAGCATTTCATCGAGCCGGGCCAGACCATGCTGCGCCATGCCTGCCGCATGGGGCTGGAAGGCGTGATCTCAAAGCGCGCCGATGCGCCCTATCGCAGCGGGCGCGGCCGCGACTGGGTGAAGTCCAAATGCACGCAGCGGCAGGAGTTCGTCATCGTCGGCTATGTGCCTTCCAAGGGCTCGGGCCGCGAGCTGGGCTCGATCGTCGCCGCCTATCATGAGGATGGCGTGCTGAAGCCAGCCGGCCGCGTGGGAACCGGCTTCACGCGAAAATCGGCCGCCTCGCTCAAGGCCAGGCTCGATGCGATCCGGCAGGATGCCTCGCCGTTCAGCGGAGCAGCCGCGCGCGCGCGCGGCATTGTCTGGGTCGAGCCGGAGTTGGTCGGCGAGGTCGAGTTCCGGGCCTGGACGGCCTCGAAGACGTTGCGCCACGCCAGCTATCTCGGGCTGCGCGAGGACAAGCCGGCTGAAGAGGTGGTGGCAGAACGCCCGGAAGCCCCAGCGCCCGAAAAGCCCGCCCCCGCGCCAAAGCCCTCAGGTGACGGATCATCAAAAGCGCGGGCGTCGAAGGCCAAGACAAGAGCGGCCAAGCCGGCCGAGCGCGCCTCGACGTCGATCCGCCTCAGCAGCCCCGACAAGCCGCTCTGGCCCGACATCGGCCTGACCAAGCAGGACCTGCTGGACTACTACGCGACGGTCTGGCCGCTGATGCGCGCCTATGTCGTCGATCGTCCGCTCAGTCTCGTCCGGGCGCCCAACGGCATCGAGGGCCATTCCTTCTTCCAGAAGCACGCGATGCCCGGCATGGACAAATCCGTGCAGCGGATGAAGGACAAGGATGGCGAGGAGCTGCTCTCTATCCGCGACTTCGACGGTCTGGCGGCATTGGTGCAGCTCGGAACGGTCGAGATCCATCTCTGGGGCGCGACGATCGGCGCTGTCGAGACGCCCGACCAGATCATCTTCGATCTCGATCCGGACCCGGGCGTGCCGCTCGATCGCGTCCGCGAAGCCGCGCTGACGGTGCGCGACCGGTTACATGAGATCGGCTTCGAGAGCCTGCTCAAGACCTCGGGCGGCAAGGGCTACCACGTCGTGATGCCCTTGAAGGCGCGCGCCGGCTGGGACCGCGTCAAGGGCTTCGCTCGCGATTTCGCCCAAGCGCTCGCCCAGATGGAGCCGGAGCGCTACACCGCGACGCTCTCGAAGAAGGCCCGCAAGGGCAAGATTTTCATCGATTACCTGCGCAACGGCCGGGGTTCGACCGCGATCGCGCCCTATTCGACGCGGGCCCGTCCGGGCGCCAGCGTCGCCATGCCGATCGCCTGGGACGACCTTGCGACGACCGCTCCCGACGCCTTCAAGGCCAGCGGCATCCGCGACAACGGCCCGCCGCCCGAAATCTGGGCGGGCTTTTTCGACGGCGCCAAGCCCCTCACGGGCAAAGCCTGACGGCGTTACGGCCGAGGCGATTCCCCGCGATCGTAGCGCTGCTGCGCCTCCTGCACCGCGCCGATATGGCGCTCGGCCCACAGCGACAAGGCCTGGACCGTCAGCGCCAGCGTCCGCCCGAGATCGGTCAGCGAATATTCGACCGTCACCGGCACGGTCGCGAAAACCTCGCGCCGGACCAGCCCGTCGCGTTCGAGGCTCTTCAGCGTCTGCGACAGCATCTTTTGCGAGATGCTCTCGATCCGGCGGCGGAGCTCGTTGAAGCGCAACGTCTCGCGGTCGAGCATGATCAGGATCAGCACGGCCCATTTGTCGCCGATGCGGTCGAGCACCTGGCGTGTCGGGCATTGTGCGCTGAAGGGGTCCGGGCGTTGCAGCATGGGCGGTTTCCGTGAGGTGACCATGTCTCGCGAAAGTGCCTTCTTTACGGGCGGCGCGGCACAGGCCATGCGGGTTCCATTGGAAGCTTGGTATCTAATGGATACCATAAAACAGGATCCCTGCCATGACCATCGCTTTGATCGGCGCGACCGGCTTCATCGGTTCGCGCATTCTCGCCGAGCTGGTCTCGCGCGGCCATGCCGTGACGGCCATCGTCCGCAACCCCGAGAAGGTCCCCGCCCTCGCAGGTGTCACCGCCGTCAAGGGCGACATCTTCGACCGGGATGGCCTCGCTGGTCTGATCGCCGGCCATGAGGCGGTGATCAGCTCGGTGCACTACCTCGCGAGCGACGCCGATGCGCTGCTGGGCGCCGTGAAGCAGTCCGGTGTGAAGCGCTATCTCGTCGTCGGCGGTGCGGGCAGCCTCGAGGTCGCGCCGGGCGTGAAGCTGTTCGACACCCCGGCCTTTCCGGCGATCTATCTCGACGAGGCCTGCAAGGGCGGCGCCTATCTCGATTTGCTGAAGCAGGAGACCGCGCTCGACTGGACCTTCCTGTCGCCCTCAGCGGTAATCGCGCCTGGCGAGCGGACGGGCCGGTTCCGTCTGGGCCTCGACCAGCTTCTCGTCGACACCGCCGGCGAAAGCCGGATCTCGGCCGAGGATTATGCGGTCGCGCTGGCCGACGAGCTCGAGAGGCCCGCTCACAGCTGCCGCCGCTTTACCGTCGGCTATTGAAAGCAGGCAGACCGCGCGCGGCGAAACGGCATCCCGTCGATGCTGAGGACGCCGCCGCGCAGCGCGCCGAGCGCGACATGGCCGCTATCCTCCTCGAAAGCGAGGCCAAAGGCCTCGACCTCATAGCGGCCATGGCGCCAGGCTGAACCCGCCTGACTCATCCTGTTGTAGCGACCGTCGGGCCGGAGCTCGATGACGCTCTCGCCATTTTCGCTCATCCAGCGGCCGAGAACGGCGCGTTCGAACGCATCCGCCTCGTCCACGCGCGCCGTGTCGGGCGAGTAAACGCCGGGCGTGGGAGGAATCAGGGCGGCGGCGAGACTGCCGAGGCGGTGGAGGACATTGACGAGGGGCATGATCAGGCCTGAGCTGCAAAATGAACGATGGCTGTCGCAGCAGCAGTCGTTGGGAGCAGCCCAAAGGTTCAAGGATCATCGCTGCCGGCTCGGCACCAACGTGACCGATGGGCGGGGCCTGGTCTTCACCGCAGGCTGGAAMCGACSAAGGCCAGGCCCGCMACCGCGG
>NNBT01002122.1_pt1 | contig 44538 bp, 43 predicted proteins | sample 1173831 | NCBI WGS metagenome assembly NNBT01 (sample SAMN07173936, study PRJNA388173) | plant metagenome | isolation source: symbiotic tissue sample KVJ10 | place: Norway: Troms, Kvaloya island | reverse complement strand
GCTGGTCTCGGAGATGGTTATAGGAGCCAGGCTTTCAGCCTCGTGAGCCGCGGCGACCGCGCGCTGCGTGGTGTGGTCGGCGCTCTGCGCCATCGCCGCGGCCGCCTCGTGCATGCCCCGCACCGACCGGCCGACATCCTGAAGCGCCTTGCCGACGGTGACTTCGAGCTGCCCTGCGAGTTCGTCGAGCTGGTCGCGGCGGGCCTGTTCGATCTCCGCGCGGCGGGTTTCGAGGGTCTCGTCATCGGTGACGTCGAGCAGGATGCCGTCCCAGACACGCGTGCCGTCGGGCAGGCGCCGCATCGTCGCCTCGCTGCGCAGCGCCACGATCGCCCCGTCCCTGCCATGGTAGCGCAGATGCAGACGCCAGTTGTCGCTCTCGTCGAATCCTGTCCGGCAGTTCTCCTCGAAGCGGGCCCGATCCTCCGGGATCATCTTCTCGATCCAGATGCGCGCGTCGCGTTCGACATCCTCCTGCCTCAGGCCCAGCAATTCGCCGATCCGGAACGAGGCGAAGCGATAGCTGACGGTCCCCTCCGGGCTCAGGATGCGCTGGTAGAGCGAGCCTGGCGCGCGCTGCGCCAGGGTCTTGAACCGGTAGGTCATTTCGCGCCGCTCGGCGTCCACGACGATGATCGTCGCCGCGATCGTTGCGCCCATCACATTGATGACGAGGGTGGCGGGCAAGGCCTGGGTGATCATCTGCTCGATCAATGCCTGGTTCGGCAGAAAAAGCAGGGGAGGCAGCAGCACGATTCCCGAGACAATGGCGACGACCAGGATGTCCTGCCGCGACGCCGCGCGCGGGCTCCAGCCATGGCGCCAGCGGATCGCCAGCCCCGCCACGCCGCTGAGCACGATGGCGGCCATGCCCATCATCATGCCGTCGCCGCCATTGGCGTATCGCGCCAGACACAGCACGCCTGCCACGATGGCCGTGGCGAGCGGCCCGCCGAACGGGCCGGCCAGCAGAACCGCAACGTTGCGGGAACTCACTGTCACGCCGGGCTGCATCGCGAAGGGGCTGGCCATGCTGAGCAGGCCCGCCCCCGCGAACAGCAGGCCGACGGCCAGCTGCCGCGCCAGCGGATGGCGCTCGAGACAAGGGGTGATGGCCGTGACCGCGAGCGCAGACAGCAGGATGAAGGACAGGCTCTCGAGCAGCGCGACGGTCAAAGGAATCCAGTTTACCATGCGGCAACCATGGTCGCGATTGCTGAACGCATTCCTAAGGTAGCCGTCTTCTGCTCATTGCGCTAAAGGCGCCGACGCAGGCTGCCGACGAATTCGCCGACATAGCGGTCGAGCGCGGCCGTCTGGTCATCGACCTTGCGCGCGACGTCGAGCACGCGCTCGGCAGCGGCGCCGGTGACGGAGACCTCCTCGGCGACCGATCCGACGCTGGCGGTGACGGCGCTGGTGCTTCCCGCCACGGCCTGCGCATCGACCGTGATCGTCGAGGCGATGTCGGCCTGGCGGCTGACGACGCCGGCGATGGCGCCCGAAGTCTGCTCGATGGTGGTCATCGTGCCTTCGATATGCGCGACCGCATCGGAGGCCGTCGCCGCCGCGCCGCGGATATCCTGCAGGGTCGCGGCGATGTCGCGCGTCGCCTTCTGTGTCTGTTCGGCCAGGTTCTTGACCTCACCGGCCACGACCGCAAACCCGCGCCCGGCGGCACCGGCGCGCGCCGCCTCGATGGTCGCGTTCAGCGCCAGAAGGTTGGTGCGCGAGGCAATATCCTCGATGAAATCCAGAACGGAGCTGACCTTGTCGGCGGCTTCGCCGAGGCCGGCGACATCCTGACGCGTCGTGCGGACATAGCTAGCCGCCGCGCGCACGGTCTGATCGGCATGGGCGGTCTGGCGCGTCAGCTCCCGGATCGAGGCCTCGATCTCTTCGGCGGCAACAGCGACGCTGCCCACGCGACGCGACGCCACATCAGCTTCCCGTGTGACCTCCCCGGCCCGCAGCGCGGTGTTCTTGGCGCTACCGACCATTTCGTTGGCCGCGGCGTACATGCCATGGACCGACGACGCGACCTCCTGAAGCGCGGCGCCGACCGTCACCTCGAGCTGGCTGGCAAGGCTCTCGAGCGCAGCCTTACGCTCGTCGTCGAGTTCCTGCTGTCGCTGCGCGAGCGTTCGCTCCGCCGTGACATCGGTCATGATGCCGTCCCAGCAGATCGACCCGTCCGAGAGACGCCGCGGCGCTGCATCGGTCCGCAGCCAGACCAGCGAGCCGTCGTCGCGCCGGTGCCTAGCTTCGAAGCGCCAAGGCTTGAGGGTCCGCTCGGCCGTGGCTTGGGCGTTGGCCCTCGCCAGGAATTCCCGATCCTCGGGCAGCATCCAGCGCAGCCAGCTCTCGGGGTCGCGCTCGACCTCCTCGCGGGTGACGTCGAGAAACTCCTCGATCCGGGAATTGGCCAGCTTGTGCTGGATCGTTCCGTCGGGCCTCAGAATCTTCTGATAGAGAACGCCGGGCATGTTGGCGGTGCAGGCTTCCAGCCGCAGCGTGGCCTCCACACGCTGGTGGTCGCTCTTGATGATGAAGCCGATCAAGAGGGCGCCGAGCACGTTCACGGCCGTGGCGGCTGGCCCGGAGATGGCGACGATCAGGTCCCAGGCGCGGGGAAACGTGGAATAGACCAGAATCATGGCGACCGGCATCCAGGCGGCCACCAGACTCAATCCGACGAACCCGCCAATGGACAGGGCGCGTCCCGAACGCTGCAACCAGATGGCCACCACGGCCCCGATGGCCGCGCACAGCAGGAGGCCGACGACGCCCGCCTCGGCCCCCGCTCCCCCGATATAGATGCGCACAGCCGACAGGACCGCTGCGGCGATGACGGCGGCGAGCGGCCCTCCCAGCGGTCCTGCCAGAACGGCGGCGATATTGCGGAAATCGAGCAGGATGCCGGGCTCGACGACGATCGGATCGAACATGCTGGCGGAGCCGCCCGCGGCGAAGATCAAGCCGATGAAGGCCTGTCTCACCCTCTGATGATCGCCCAATCTTTGGGTCACGAGCGGGACGAGCACCGCCGCGACGATCAGGTAACCGAGACCCCTGGTCAGTTCCAGTAGCATATGGGCTTGCCCGCTGCGGCCGAGGATGGCTTCGACTTCCGGTCTACTCCGATTGCAGCTAACGAATCCTGAACCTTGTTGCGGCGCGAGACGGCGCGGCAAGCATCCACATGAAAACAGGCCTGGAACTGCGGGATAACGGCGGCGTGGTTTCCAAGACAGCCCCGAAACGATAGCGTTTCTGGGCCATGAACACAGCCATGCCCTCTCTTGCCGATCCAGGCGACCGACCCGCCGCGCCCGTGACCGGCGCCTCCGGGGACATGCGCGTCACGCCGATGATGGCGCAGTATGTCGAGATCAAAGCCGCCAATCCCGACTGCCTGCTGTTCTACCGGATGGGCGATTTCTACGAATTGTTCTTCACGGATGCCGAGATCGCCTCGCGAACGCTCGGTATCGTGCTGACCAAGCGGGGCAAGCACCAGGGCGACGACATCCCGATGTGCGGCGTTCCGGTGGACCGTGCCGACGACTATCTCCAGCGGCTGATCGCGGCGGGCCATCGCGTCGCCGTCTGCGAGCAGATCGAGGACCCCGCCGAGGCGAAGAAGCGCGGGCCGAAATCCGTGGTCCGGCGCGACGTGGTGCGCCTGGTCACGCCCGGCACCATCACCGAGGAACGCCTGCTCGAACCTGGCCGGGCCAGCCTGCTCGTCGCTGTGGCGCGGCGAAAGCTGGGCGATGCCAGCGCGCTCTACGGCATCGCCGCCATCGACATCTCGACCGGGCGGTTCAGCGTGATGGAAGCGCCGCAGGAGCGGCTCGCCGTCGAGTTCGCCCGCCTCGAACCGCGCGAGATCGTCTGCCCCGACGCCATCCACGACGATCCCGACCTAAAGGCGTTCTGGCGCGAGATCGGCGTGCCGGTGACGCCGCTGGCGCGCGAGGGGCTCGATGCGGCCTCAGCCGAACGCCGGCTGCAGACCTTCTTCGGCGTCGCCACGCTCGACGCCTTCGGCAGCTTCAGCCGGGCGGAGGTCGCGGCCGCCGGTGCCGCTCTGGCCTATGTCGAACGTACGCAGTTCGGGGCCCGCCCGCCGCTGTCGCCGCCCGTGCGCGATGCCGGCTCCGACACGATGCTGATCGACGCCGCGACCCGGGCCAATCTCGAGCTGACACGGACCCTGTCGGGCGAGCGCGGCGGCAGCCTTCTGGCGGCGATCGACCGCACGGTGACGCCGTGCGGAGCGCGGCTTCTGGCGGAACGCCTCGCGGGCCCCCTCACCGATCCGCAGGCGATCGCCCAGCGCCATGACGCCGTCGAGGCGCTAGTTGCCGACGGCGCGCTGCGCGAAGACCTGCAGGCCATGCTCGCCAAGGTGCCCGACATCGCCCGGGCGCTGGCGCGGCTCTCGCTCGACCGCGGCGGGCCGCGCGATCTCGCGGCGCTGGGGTCGGGCCTCACCGCCGCGCGCGCCATCGTCGGCATGCTGCTGGGGCGCACGGCTTTGCCGGCCGAACTCGCCAAAGCCTCGCGCGCCCTGTCCGAGATCGACCCCGACCTGCCGGCCCGGCTCGAGGCGACACTGGCCGACGAACTGCCGCTGAACCGCCGCGACGGGCGCTTCGTGCGCGAGGGCCACGATCCCGCGCTCGACGAATTGCGGCTGCTGCAGGTCGATTCGCGCAAGGTGATCGCGCAATTGCAGGCGCGCTATGCCGCCGAGACCGGCTGCCGGACCCTGCGGATCAAGCACAATTCGATGCTCGGCTATTTCGTCGAGGTGCCCCAGGCCGCCGGTGAGGATTTCCTGAAGGAGCCCTGGCGGGCGGTCTTCGTGCATCGCCAGACCATGTCGGATGCGATGCGCTTCTCCTCCGTCGAGCTCGGCGGGCTGGAGGCGAAGATCGCTTCGGCCGCCGACCGCGCGCTCAAGCTCGAACTCGGCATCTTCGCCGACCTCAGCGAAGCCGTGCTGGCCCATGCCGAGCCGATCAAGCGGGCGGCGGCCGCGCTCGCCGAGATCGATGTCGCGGCGGGGCTGGCGGAACTTGCCGCCCGCGAGGGCTGGTGCCGCCCGCTGATCGACGCCAGCGAGGCCTTCACCATCAAGGCGGGGCGCCATGCCGTGGTCGAGGCGGCGCTGAAACGCGACGGCAAGCCCTTCGTCGCCAACGAGACCGAGCTGTCGCCGCCCGATCCGGCTGCGAAAGGCGGCCGCATCTGCCTGATCACAGGCCCCAACATGGCCGGTAAATCGACCTTTCTGCGCCAGAACGCCCTGATCGCGGTGCTCGCGCAGATGGGCGCCTTCGTGCCGGCGGCGAGCGCCCATATCGGCATCGTCGACCGGCTGTTCTCGCGCGTCGGCGCGGCCGACGACCTGGCGAGGGGCCGTTCGACCTTCATGGTCGAGATGGTCGAGACGGCTGCCATCCTGAATCAGGCCGGCCCGCGCGCGCTCGTCATCCTCGACGAGATCGGGCGGGGAACCGCGACCTTCGACGGGCTCTCGATCGCCTGGGCCGCGATCGAGCATCTGCACGAGGTCAATCGCTGCCGGGGCCTGTTCGCGACGCATTATCACGAGCTGACCGCGCTCGGGGACCGGCTGGCGCGCGTCAGCAACGCGACCGTGCGCGTCACCGAATGGAACGGCGAGGTCATCTTCCTGCACGAGGTCGTGCCCGGCGCGGCGGACCGCTCCTACGGCATCCAGGTCGCCAAGCTCGCCGGCCTGCCGCCGGCCGTGGTCGACCGTGCTCGGGCGATCCTGAGCGAACTGGAGAAGAGCGAGCGCGAGAAGCCGGCCGCCTCACTCGTCGATGATCTTCCGCTGTTTGCAGCCCCGCAACGGCGGGCGGCGCCGGCCCCGGCCCAGCCCGCCGAAGATCCGCTGCGGCTGGCCTTGGGCGGGCTCGATCTCGACGAGATGACGCCGCGCGAGGCGCTGGAGGCGCTGTACCGGCTGAAGGGGCTGGGCTAGCGAGGCCGCCGGATGCTCGTGATCGCGCCGAAACTCTTGGCCCGGATGCGGTCGCGGGCGGTACGCAACGGCTCGCGCATCACGGTCATCGAATAGGCGGTGGCGTGGAGCAGGGTCTCCGGGTCAGTCAGGATGCCGACATGGCCCTTCCAGAACACGAGATCGCCGCGCCGCAGACCCTGCAGGCTGTCGTCGAAGCAGACGGGCTGGCCGATCTCCTTTTCCAGCATGTCGGAATCGCGTGGCGAGGCGATGCCGGCCGCCGCCAAGGCGAGCTGCGTCAGGCCGGAGCAATCGAGGCCGAGGCTGGTCTTGCCACCCCACAGATAGGGGACGTTGAGGAATTGCTCGGCGACGGCGACGAAGTCCGGAGCGGGGATCGATAGCGAAGCGACGTGCTCGGCGAAGACATAGCCCGTCGCATAACGGCCGAATTCCGACAGGGTGACGAATTCGCCGGAGTCGCCGGACACCGTGACCCCGGCGCCGAGCGAAAGCGCCGCCAAGGGCGGCAGTTTCATCGAGGGGCCGGGATAGACGAAGGTTCGCAAGGCGCTGACCCGATGGGTCGGCGCGAGTGCGTCCGACCGCAGGGCGTCATCGGGGACATAGCCGACATAGCCGTCCCCGTGGAGCTGAACCCAGGCCCAGCCCTCGAACCGCTCATAAACATCCACCGCCTCGCCGCAGAGCGCCTCGGTGTCGAGCGGTGCGTCGGGGCGCGGCTCGCGACGGACCGGCGCCGAAGGGGCGGAGACGCGCATCGGGACCGGATCGACGAAGGCGCGCGCCTCGACGAGGCCCTCCAGATGGCGGGCGGCGAGGTCGGGGCGAGCGGGGGTGAGCCGGCGGTCGAGAATCGCGTTCATCGCGCCACTCTAGCGCTGCAACGGCGCGGCGGAAACGCTCAGCCGCCGCCGATCTCGCGAGCGCGCTCGACCACGAGATCGGCAAGGCGCTCGACTGCGAGCGCACCGGCCACCGTCCGCTGAATCACGACGTTACGGCGGTCGAATTCGTCACGCTTGCGGCTGACGAGGCCGAGTTTGCCCATGGTGTCGAGCGCGCGGGTGATGACCGGCTTGGTGACGCCGAGCTGGGCCGCCAGGCCGCGCACCGTATGCGGGGGCAGTTCGAGGTAGATCGTGAGCAGGATCGCGGTCTGGCGGGCGGACAGGTCGGCCTGCCCGTCCCGCACGAGATCCAGATGCACCTGGCGCCAGAGCCTGAGGGCTTGGGACGGCCTGATCTCCAAGGGCATGACGCGCGCGGTCCCGATCGTTACGGGTCCGGATCATTATCCCGCAGGCGCGAAGACGCAATCGGCTTCTGGCGACAGGCTTAACCGGCGCGATAGAACTGCTTGACCAGCGCATAGGTCAGCCGGGCGGCCTGGCATTCGCCCCCCTCCGGCCGCCCCGGCCTGGCAGCGGGGTTCCAGGCATAGATGTCGAAATGCGCATAGGACGCCGTCTTCTCGACGAAGCGGTTGAGAAACAGCGCAGCCGTCACAGAGCCCGCGAAGCTCCCCCCGGAGACGTGATTGAGGTCCGCGATGCGGGACTCGAGCATCCGCTCGTAATTCGGCCAGAGCGGCATCCGCCAGACGGGGTCGTTGACGGCCTCTCCCAGCCGCGCGATCTCGGCCGCCAGCCCGTCGTCATGCGTATAGAAGGGCGGCAGCTCCGGCCCCAGCGCAGTCCGGGCCGCGCCGGTCAGCGTGGCGAAGTCGATCAGGAGCTCGGGCGCCTCCTCATCGGCCAGCGCCAGCGCATCGGCCAGGATCAACCGGCCTTCGGCGTCGGTGTTGCCGATCTCGACGGACAGACCCTTGCGGCTGGGCAGCACGTCGCCCGGACGGAAGGAGGAGCCCGAGACCGCATTCTCGACGGCGGGCACGAGCAGGCGCAGGCGAACGGGCAGCCCGGCCAGCATGATCATGCGCGCGGCGGCGATCGCCGCCGCCGCGCCGCCCATGTCCTTCTTCATCAGCAGCATGCCGGCCGAAGGCTTGAGATCGAGCCCGCCGGTGTCGAAGGCGACGCCCTTGCCGACGAGCGTGACCTTGGGGTGGGCCGGATCGCCCCAGACCAGATCGATCAGGCGCGGGGCGCGCGGCGAGGCGCGGCCGACCGCATGGATCATCGGGAAATTACGGGCGAGCAGGTCGTCGCCGACGATCGCGGTGACTGTGGCGTCGCATTCGGTGGCGAGCGCGCGGATGGCAGCCTCGATCTCGGCCGGGCCCATGTCGTTGGCGGGGGTGTTGACCAGATCGCGGGCCAGGGACACCGATCCGGCGATCCGTGTGAGATCGTCACCGTCGACGCCCTCGGGCGGGACCAGCCGCGCGCCAGCGGGCGACTGTTTTTTGTAGCGATCGAACCGGTAGCCCTGGAGCAACCAGCCGAGCGCGGCGAGGTCGCGATCACCGATCTCGCCCTCCAGCCGATAATCGCCCGCCGGCAGAAGCGCGGCGAGGCGACCCGGCGCGAAGGGGTCGCGGCGCCGCGCATCGGACGCTTCGACGCCCAGGAGCACGGCCGCGATCGCGCCGGAGACGTCGGGCAGCAGCAGATGCTGGCCCGGCTGCGCGGCAAAGCCTTGCGATTCGGCGAAGCGACGCGCCTCCGGCGCGAGATCGGCGAGGAGTCCCGGCAGCCCCGCTTTCGTGACGCAGTGGACCCGAACGGAGGCTGGCGACGCTTGATCGATGAGGCTGTTCACGAGGAGGAGGCACCTGGTCGGGAGGGTCCGGCGAGAGCCGGTTAAGGATGCGTTAGGGTTAACGTTTTATCACCGGGGCAACCACATCTGCCATCGTGGCGAGGCGGTGAGACCCATGTTTTCCAGTTATCTGTCTTCCCTTCTGCCCGCATGCGCTCATGCTCGCCCACCCGGCCGTCGGCTGTCCCGGACGGGGCTGGCGCTCGGCATCGGGCTCTCCCTCGCCCTGGCCGGCTGCCAGGGTCGCGGCGGGCTGGGGGACGTGACCGGCTCCATCGGAAAGAGCGCGACGCCGGCGCGCAGCGCAGCGGACTGGCGCGCCGAAAGCGAGCGCTGGAGCAAGCGTTACGAGGCCAACCCCAAAGACCGCGACGCGGCGTTCAACTATGCCCGCGCCCTGCGCGCGCTCGACCAGAACGCGCAGACGCTGGCCGTGCTGCAAAGCGCCGTGCTGACCCATTCGAACGACCGCGAGATGCTCGGCGCCTATGGCCGCTCGCTCGCCGACAACGGCCGGCTGAAGGAAGCCGACGAAGTGCTTTCTCGGGCGCATTCGCCGGAGCGCCCGGACTGGCGCATCCTCTCGGCGCAGGGCACCGTCGCCGACCAACTCGGCGAGCACGCCCGCGCCCAGCAGATCTACCAGGCCGCACTCAAGATCGCGCCGGGCGAACCCACGGTTCTGTCCAATCTCGGCCTCTCGCTTGCCCTCTCGCGGCAGCTGCCCGAGGCCGAACGTGTCCTGCGCGAGGCGGCGGCGAGCGGCAGCGGCGATGCGCGCGTGCGCCAGAATCTCGTGCTGGTGCTGGGGTTGCAAGGCCGGTTCGCGGAGGCGGAGACGCTGGCGAGGCAGGACCAGAACCCCGCCGAGGCCGCCGCCACCGTCGCCTATCTCAAGCGCAGCATGAGCCAGCCCAACAGCTGGGACATGCTCAAGGCGGGCGGCGCGCAGGGCAAGCCCAAAGCCGCCACCGGACAGGCGCGCGCTCGCGACATCGACGTGCCGCAGGGCTGACGCGGGCCAATCCCGCTAGACCAGGCGGCATCGTCACGACATCCACGATCGCGCCCATCCAAACCGGGACTGCCTAAAATCGTCGGAATTCGGTGATCCGGATGTTTCGATTTCGACGTGCATGGCCATGAGGCATCATGTACGCCCGGGATCGGATTCCATGTTTCGCCATGTCACCGCAGTGACCCTGTTCGCTTGGCTCTGCGCTTCTCCCGCCTCTGCCCAGACGGCGCTCGAATACCAGTTCATCGCGCCGGACAGCGTCAGCGGCTCCAGTTTCGACCATAACGGCAGCCAGATGCGGGTGGACCCCAATCTGGGGGTCATCATCTACGAAGAGCCCAAGGCGTCGATCGCCGATGTCGTCAAACCCGGCGCCGTGCTGTTCCGCGGCAAGGTGGGCTATGCCGGAGCCGTCTCGGGAACGGCCTACGCCTTTAAGAAGGGCTGCCCTCCGGCGCCCTATGCGGTGAAGGGGTCGTTCAACCGCGACAACAGTGCATTTACTGTCAGAGGGCCCGGGCCCGTGCGCGACGGCTGTGCCGTGACGCGTCTTTCTCCATCGAGCCCGCATGCGACACTGACGTTCAGGAGCCTCATGTCGCCCTGACCATCGGCCCAACGCAGCCGCCGCGGCGCGCTCACTGCAGCTTCATCACCTGGATGACGGCCGGCATCATGATGACGACGAAGAGCACCGGCAGGAAGAACAGGATCATCGGCACGGTCAGCTTGGGCGGGAGCGAGGCGGCCTTCTTCTCCGCTTCCATCATGCGCTGATCGCGGCTTTCCTGGGCGAGCGTCCGCAGCGCCGTGCCCAGCGGCGTGCCGTAGCGCTCGGCCTGGATCAGCGCGGTCGAGACCGATTTCACGCCTTCGAGCCCGGTGCGGGCCGTGAGGTTCTCATAGGCCTGCCGGCGCTCGGAGAGATAGGACAGCTCGGCCGTGCAGAGCGCGAACTCCTCCGCCAGCGGCACCGACTGGCCGCCGATCTCGGTCGAGACCTTGCGGAAGGCGTGCTCGATCGACATGCCCGATTCGACGCAGATCAGGAGCAGATCGAGCGCATCGGGAAAGGCCATCTTCATCGAAGCCTGGCGCTTGCTGATCTGGTTGGAGAGGAAGAGTTCCGGGGCCTTGATGCCGATATAGGCGCCGCCGATCGCCATCGCGACTCTGATCAGCGCCGATTTGCCGAAATCATTGATGACGAAGACGTAGAAGAGCGTGAACAGGAACAGCCCGATCGGCATCACCAGGCGGAAGAACAGGAAGGCGACCTCCGCCTGCTGACCGCGGTAACCGGCCATGGCGAGCTGCTTCTTGGCCGTCTCGGTGCCGAGCCAGTCGCCGAGCTTGAACTGATGGACGATGCGCCGCATGAACTCCTTCGGTTCCTGGCGCAACGAGACCCGGTCACTTTGACGATTCAGCCTGTCGCGCTCGCGGGCGCGAATTTTCTCGCGTTCCGTCGCGACGCTCTTCATGCGCTTCTGGAGGTTGGACCCTTCCGTCAACGGAATGGCGATCGTCAGCACCGTCGCCGCGGCGGCGATCGCCACGAACAACGCCAGCAGGAACTGGCTGTCGACGGCTTTCTCTGCGATCAGGGAGATCATCGACGCCGCCTCAGATGTTGAAGTTGATCATCTTGCGCATGATCAGCACGCCGATCAGCATCCAGATGGCGCAGCCGACGAGCGCGAACTTGCCCGCCTGGGTGAGCCAGAGCAGCTCGATGTAACGCGGGCTCGTCAGGTAGACCATCGCGGCCACGGCCGGCGGCAGGCAGGCGATGATGCTCGCGGAGGCCTTGGCTTCCATCGAGACGGCCTGGATCTTGTCGCGCATCTTGCGGCGCTCGCGGATGACCTTGGACAGGTTGCCGAGGGTCTCCGAGAGATTGCCACCGGTCTTCTGCTGGATCGCCAGCACAATGCCAAAAAAGTTCGATTCGGCGCAGGGCATCCGCTCATAGAGCTTGGCGACGGCGTCGGTGAGCGGCAGTCCCAGCGTCTGGCTCTCGATGATCAGCCGGAACTCCGTTTTCACCGGCTCGACCGCCTCGCTCGCGACGATGCGCAGGCAGTCGTTCAGCGGCAGACCCGCCTTGATACCGCGCGTGATGACGTCGATCGCGTTGGGGAATTCGTTGCCGAACTTCTTCAGCCGGCGATTGCGGCAGTTCTGCAGGAACCAGGGCGGCATGCCGAAGCCGCCGATGAACAGGCCGACCACTCCCAGCACCGCGTTGCCACTGAGCACGAACAGCAGGAAGCTGGTGCCGGCGGCCATGATCACGCTGACCACGTAGTATTTCTTGCGGTCCCAGCTCAGCCCGGCCTGCTGGATGCGCTGTTCGAGCGTCAGCTTGTGGCGCGCGCTCTCGCGGTTCTCGATGTCCTTCAGGCTCTGGGCGATCTGGCCGCGCTTGGCGCGGCTCTGAGCCTCGCGGTCGAGCGCGCGGGCTGCGACAGGCGTCGCGAATTCCTTGCGGCGCTTCTCGGCGCGCGCCTCGCCGCTGAGCATGGGATAAAACAGCGCATAGGCGACGCCGCCCGCCGCCAGCGTCGCCAGAACGAAGACGGCGATGAAGCTCAGATCCATGGTCGGCGCTCCGACCTGCCGGCGCCGTCAGGCCGCATTGGCTTCGCCCTGCTCGAGTTCGTCGATCGCAGCGGCGAGCCTCTGCTCCTCGCCGTAGTAGCGCGCACGCTCCCAGAAGCGCGGCCGGCCGATGCCGGTGGCGCGATGGCGGCCGATCAGCTTGCCGTGGGCGTCCTCGCCCAGGATGTCGTAGTTGACAATGTCCTGGGTGATGATGACCTCGCCTTCCATGCCCATCACCTCGGTGATGTGGGTGATGCGGCGGGAGCCGTCGCGCAGGCGCTGCGCCTGGATGATCACGTCGACCGAGGAGCAGATCATCTCGCGCAGCGTCTTCGAAGGCAGCGAGAAGCCGCCCATCGTGATCATCGATTCGATACGGCTGAGGCATTCGCGCGGGGTGTTGGCGTGCAGCGTGCCCATCGAGCCGTCATGGCCCGTGTTCATCGCCTGCAGCAGGTCGAACGCCTCGGGTCCGCGCACCTCGCCGACGATGATGCGCTCGGGGCGCATGCGCAGACAGTTCTTGACGAGGTCGCGCATCGTCACCGCGCCGGTGCCTTCGAGATTGGGCGGACGGGTTTCGAGTCGCACCACATGCGGCTGCTGGAGCTGCAGTTCGGCGGCGTCCTCGCAGGTGATGACGCGCTCGTCGAGATCGATGTAGTTCGTCAGGCAGTTCAGCAGCGTCGTCTTGCCGGAACCCGTGCCGCCGGAAATGACGATGTTGCAGCGGACGCGACCGATGATCTTGAGGATCTCCGCGCCCGGAGGCGAGATCGCGCCGAACTTGACGAGCTGGTCGAGGGTCAGCTTGTCCTTCTTGAACTTACGAATGGTGAGCGCGGGACCGTCGATCGCCAGCGGCGGGGCGATGACGTTGACGCGCGAGCCGTCGGCGAGACGCGCGTCGCAGATCGGCGAGCTTTCGTCGACGCGGCGGCCGACCTGGCTGACGATGCGCTGGCAGATGTTCATCAGCTGCGCATTGTCTCGGAAGCGGATGTTGGTCAGCGTGATCTTGCCGCCGACTTCGATGAAGGTCCGCGTGGCGCCATTGACCATGATGTCGGCGATGTCGTCGCGGGCCAGCAGCGGCTCGAGGGGGCCGTAGCCGAGAACGTCGTTGCAGATGTCGTCGAGCAGCTCCTCCTGCTCGGCGATGGAGAGCACGACGTTCTTCAGCGAGATGATCTCGTTGATGATGTCGCGGATTTCCTCGCGGGCGGATTCGCCGTCGAGCTTGGCGAGCTGGGACAGATCGATCGCCTCGATGAGAGCACCGAAAATCATGCTCTTCATCTGGTAGTATTCGTCCGAGCGCTGCTGCTCGACCGGCGCGGCCGGCGGCGGCGGCCGGCGCGCTTCGTTCGCGGGCGAGGACGGCTCGGGCGGGCGCACGGACACAGCGGCGGCCGCTGGCGCCTTCAGGGCCAGGGCCGGCGCGGCTGAACCGCCTGGGGATCGCTTTCCGAACATCTCAACCCTCTTCCGAACCCGCCACCGCAGTGGCCCGCCGCCCGGGCAACGCGCCCGCGCCGACGCTCTTGCCTATTCCGCCCCCGTCCGGCGCGGCCGCATCGCTCAGGCCTTGCGGCGCAGCTTGGCGACGAGCGGCTCGAACAGGCTGCGCTTGCTGCGCTTGGCCTCGCCCCGGCCCGTCAGGTTGCTGGCGATCTGGACGAAGGCCTCGGCGATCTTGCCGCTGGCCTGCACCTCCGCGATCATCTGCCCGTTGTTGGCGGCGGTGCCGAAGAGGTGCGCGTCGAAGGGAATCGAGGTCAGCACCTCGACGCCGAGCGCCTTGGAGAATTCGGCGGCGTCGATCTCCGGCCGCTTGGGCATGCCGACCTGGTTCAGAACCAGCCTGGCTCCGGAATCGTTGGGACGGTTGGCCCGGGCGAGGTCGATCATGTTCTTGGCGTTGCGCAGCGAGGCGAGCTCGGGGCCCGCGACCACGACGACCTCGTCGGCATTGATCAGCGCGCGCCGCACCCAGCCATTCCAGACATGGGGCACGTCGAGGACGACGCAGGGCACGGTGGCGCGCAGCAGGTCGAAGAGCTGGTCGAAGGCATCCTCCGGCAGGTCGAGCGTGCGATCGAGCATCGCCGGCGCCGCCAGCAGGGCCAGATTGTCGCTGCAGCGGGAGAGCAGCCGGTCGAGCATGTTGGCGTCTAGGCGCTCGGGCGCGAAGACGGCCTCGGCGACGCCCTGCGGCGGGTCCTGGTTGAAGTCGAGGCCGGCCGTGCCGAAGGCGATGTCGAGGTCGACGATCACGGTGGAGGCGTCGAGATTGCGGGCGATCGCCCAGGCGACGTTGTGTGCGACGGTCGAGGAGCCGACGCCGCCCTTGGCGCCCATCACCGCAATGACGCGGCCCAGATTGCGGGCGCCGGCCGAGACATAGAGCTCCGACAGCGTGCGCAGCACGTCGAGCGCGCCCAGCGGCGCGATCAGGTATTCGCTGACGCCGCGGCGGATCAGGTCGCGATAGAGCTGCACGTCGTTGACATGGCCGATGACGACGACCTTGGTGCCGGGGTCGCAGCTCTCGGAGAGCGTGTCGAGATGGCCGACCAGCGTCGCCGGATCGGACACCGTCTCCAGGACGATGATGTTGGGGGTCGGCGCGGCGCGGAAGGCCTCGACCGCCGCGGCCGGACCACCCATCTGGATGCGCGCATGCGCCTTGTCCATGCGCCGGTCGGCGACGGCAGCCTGCATGGTCGCGGCGACGGCAGGCGTCTCGCAGAAGGCCTGCAAGGTGACGCGCGGAAGCGGTGCGATGACCTCTTCGGTCGCCGCTTCGCCGGGTCGCGTCCCGGTATCCTGCCCGGCGCTCATCAGCGACCTCCGACCGTGGAATTGATCTGCGGCGTTTCCTGCCGGTACTGGGTCGAGGGATCCCTGCCTTCGCGGATCTTGGCGATGGCGCCCATGCGCTTGGCGATATCCGGACGGCCCTCGCTGCGCGAACGGACGAGATCGATCGGATCGGCGACCTGCGCCGCCAGCGTCGCCTGGGCCGAGCAGCCGAAGTTCCAGTAGGGCTCGTTGGACATGTCGTCCTTGAAGCTCGAGACGCCGGTGTCGGTCGGCCATTGTCCGCAATCATGCGGCAGGCCAGCCTGCAGCGAGGCGAACGTCAGGCGAATGGGCGAGGCGAGGTTGGCGTCGGCGACGGGATAGGTCCTGACGGACAGCGCATTCCCGGATACGCCGCCCTGCGCCAGGGCCGAACGGATGCCGTTGAGCGTATCATGCGCCGCCATTTCGCGCCGGGTCCCGGTCGGCACCTGGGCGACGAGGCCGCCCTTGCCGGAGCGCCGGTATTCCTTGGCGAAATCGGCGACGTCTTCCGCCTGGCGGGGGTCGAGCGCGCCGCCGGAGCGCCCGACGAAAACGTCGAGCGAACGTGGCGCATCGCGCAGCACGATCGGGTGGCGTTCGCGCACATCGACCGGTGCACGCGAACTGGCGAGATCGCCCTTGTTCGCGCAGGCCCCGAGCAACGTCGCCGCGACGAGGGCGATGCCGAGCCCTGCAGGCCGGAAGCGGGTGTTCTGCTGTGATCGAGCCGTCATGGTCTCGCCATCCCTTGCGCGTTCAGACTTGGCTGTCAGGCCTTTGGGCATCAGTCGGCGATGAAGCCGACGCGACCCTTGTAGGCCTGCGGCAGCGGTCCGCCGCTGGTTCCGTAGATCTTGTTCAAGCGCCCGAGCAGGATGGCTTGGGCGTCATGGGCGTCGACGAAGCCGTCATCAGGCCGCTGGACCTGGTTGGGCTCCATCGGCTTGGCGATGTAGGGCGTCGCGGTGATCATCAGCTCGGTCTCCTCGCGCTGGTAATCGCGCGAGCGGAAGAGCACGCCGATGACCGGCAGGTTCATCAGGCCGGGGAACCCGTTGAGCGAGGATTTGGAGACGCGCTGGATCAGGCCGGCGGTCGCCAGCGTGCCGCCGGAGGGCAGCTCGACGGTCGTGTCCGACTTGCGGACGCGGAAGGCCGGGGCGTTGACCACCTGCTGGCTGCTGTTGCGGGTGTCGCTGAGGCGCAGCTGGTTCTCGAAGTCGAGCTCCGTCACCTCGGTGGCGATGCGCATGCTGATCTTGTTGTCGGAGAGCACGATCGGCGTGAAGTTCAGCGCGACGCCGATCGGACGGTAGGTGATGCCGAGCGTACAGAGGCCGGTGCCGTCGCAGGAATAGCCGCTGGGCACGGGAACTTCGCCGCCGGCGGTGAACTTGGCGCTTTCGCCCGAGATCGCGGTGACGGTCGGCTCGGCGAGGACGCGCGAGAGGCCGGCGCGCTCGAGCGCGCGGAGCGTGAAGTTGGTGGAGTTGCCAATGCCGGCGGTCACGGCCGTGGCAGCCAGCGCCTGCGGCTGCAGCGGCAGCGGGTTGTCGAGCGTCGGCGAGATCGAGAAATTGCCGAGCTTCCACTCGCCGGTCGAGTTGATGCCGAGCTGCTTGATCGCCTTGCGCGAGACCTCGGAGACCACGACCTTGACCATGACCTGGTCGCGACCGCGGATCGTCAGCGAGTTGATGACCGCGCCCTTGCTGGTTGTGAACAGTCCGCCCGTGGTGCCGACGAAGGCGTTGGCGATGTCCACCGCCTGGGTCGCCTCGGAGGCGTTGGCGACGTTGCCGATCAGCAGGATCGAATTGCCGGCCGGCTTGACCTCGATCTGGGCCCTGGGCATCGCGGTGCGCAGGGTCTGGCGCAGCACGTTCAGGTCACGCCCCACCTCGATCTCGAGAGCGGTGATCTGGCGGCCCTCGCCGTCGATGACGAACATCGAGGTGGAGCCGTCGGCGATGCCGATGATGAAGAGCTTGCGGGCCGAGCGGACGACCGCATTGGCGACCTTCGGGTTGGCGACGAAGACCTCCTTGGCGTCGCGCGGCAGCTCGACGATCAGCGAGCGGCCGATCGACAGGTCGAGCTTGCGGGCGATGGCGTGCTCGCTCGTGCCGACGTTGAGGACCGGCGCCGGGGCGCTGTTCTGGGCGAGCGCCCCGCCCGAGAGGGCCAGAGCGAGGACGGCGGAGAGGGCGATGCGGTGCCGGGTCACTGGTTCGCACTCCTCATGCTGACGCCATATTTGACGATGGTCATTCCGCCTTCGGCGGTGGGGCCCGCAACGACCTGGCCTGCGTCCTTGAGGCTCCGCAGTGAAAGCGAAAGGGTGCCCATCTTCTGGTTGCGGAACAGCGTCTCGGCCTGGCCGGGCTCGACTTCAAGCGTCGCGGTCTCGCCGATGACGACCTTCTCGCCGTTGCGCTCCTGGACGTTCTGGCCGATCGCCAGCACACGCAGGTTGCGCAGGATCGTCTCGCTCATGAAGGCCTCGCCCTCGCCGTCGACGGCGGGCCCCTTCACGGTCACGATGACGTCAACGCGGTCATTGGGCAGGATGAAACCGCCGGCCGTGTTGGCGCCGCGGCTGTCGGTCGAGATCGCCACGGCGCGCATGCCCGACGGCAGCACGGCCGAGAGGAAACCGGTACCGTCCGTCTTGATCAGCTTTTCGCGGCGGATCGGCTCGGCGGCGAGCATGCCGTAGCGGGCGACCTGTCCGGTCAGCTCCGCTTCGGCCTGCGGCGCCTCGTCCTTGCGGACCACGCCGGCCGGCACGCTGGCGAGCGGCCAGTCGAGCCAGCGCAGATCGGCGGCGGCGACGACATTGCCGACGGGGATATCGGCGGCGGCGACCAGGACCGGCACGGTCGGTGCGGCTTCAATTCGCGCGGCGGGTGCCGGTGCCTGTGTCGGCTTGCCGATCAACATGGCGGCGCCGATGCCGGCGACCAGCGCGACCAGGAGAATGATGATGCGGGCGGGACTCATTGCGACTGACCCTCAGCCAAACCCAGTTGGCTCTCGGCGAGGATCGTGCGGCTGGAATCGTCAACTTATGGTTAATCGGGCGTATCTTTTTTCGCATCGCCCATGGTCAGTGGTGCTCGGTCCAGCCGCTCCGGGCTGGGACCGCCGGCCTCTACAGACCCATCGCTGCGCGCCAGAGGGTAGTTTCGGGCAGGACCAGCAAAGCGGAGAATGCGAGCGCGATTCCATAGGGCACGCCCTCCTTGGGCGAGTGCAGGCGGCGCGCCCAGGACCAGCCGCTCGCGGCGGCCGGCAGCGGCGCCGAACGGAGCTTGAGCATGGCGAAGGTCAGGACGCCGCCGCCCAGCGCAGCCACGGTGAGATAGGGCAACAGCTGGTCGAAGCCGAACCAGAGCGCCGTCACGGCCGCTAGCTTGGCGTCGCCACCGCCGATCCAGCCGGCGGCGAACATGCCGAAACAGACGACGAGAACGACACCGCCCGCGGCCAGATGCCAGCCGATCTGGGGCCAGCCGATGCCGAGCGTGCCGGCGCAGACCGCGAAGGCGGCCAGCAGGACCAGGCACAACCGGTTGGAGATCGTCATCGAGACGAGATCGCTGGCCGCCGCATAGGCCATGGCGGCCGGGAAGACGAACAGCAGGACGATGAGCGGGAGCGACATGAACAGTCCCTTCGGATCGACGGCTTGACGGTCCGATCCTGGCGCAAGCGCCTGACCAAACCCTTACCGGCACAGGCGCGCCGCGAACGATCCGCAACGGCCTTGCCGAATCAAAACGCCCCGGACCGGCCGGGGCGTTTCGTCGTCGAGACAGGCGGGGCGCGCGGCGCCCTGCGCCCTATCTTACTTGGTGAGGCCTTCGTTGATCTTCGTGAACTTGGCTTCCAGGTTGGTGCCGATCTGGCCCCAGATCGTGATGCAGACGACGGCGATCAGGGCAGCGATCAGGCCGTACTCGATGGCGGTGGCGCCGGACTCATCCTTGACGAAGCGAGCGAAAACGTTGGTCATGTGCAACTCCTCTTGAACCACGGTTTGACGGCTGCCTTTGCTCTGAAGCGGCTTCGGTCAGCGACAACTGGACATTACCGCGCTCCCCTTGCCGATCGGTTAAGCCGATTGAAGAATTCGCCCGATCCGACAGACATCGTTTCGATGGTTAACGCTGGATTTACAGGCTATTTTCAAGTATCTATTTCCCATTTGGACCGAATATAAAAGTTAAACTGTTATTATTTCTCTAAATTACAATAGCTTATCTGTCGTATTTTTTATACTCCCTGCGCGCCCAGCGCCTTTCCGATGCGATCTCTCCCTCGGTCATCCGCCCTCCGCTGCGATCAAGACCATCGGCGCAATCCGATTAGGAATTGGTTCATCATTTTGCGCTTTCCTGAGCGCGTCTGAAATCTTGAGGCAGCGCGATGTCCACTCTCTCGGCCATGACACGGCGGGCTCGGCCACGCTCGCTCTGGGCGAAACAGGCGCTGGCGATGGCGGCGTGCGGGATCTTTCTCGCTGCCGGCCCTGCTCCGGTGAGCGCCGCCCCGCAGCCGGTCAAGATCGAAAGCGTCATCGTCATGGTCGATCACGCCAAGGTCGTCAGGCTGCCGGAGAAGGCGCAGACCGTTATCGTCGGCAATCCCGCCATTGCCGATGTCGCCGTGCAGAAGAACGGCGTCATGATCGTCACCGGCAAGAGCTTCGGCGTCACCAACCTGATCGCGCTCGACGCGACCGGCACGTTGCTGGCGGAATCGCTCGTGCGCGTGGGCGCGGATTCCGATTCCGTGCTGACCGTGCAGCGCGGGCTGGAGCGCGAGAGCTATTCCTGCACGCCGGTCTGCCAGCCCTCGGCCCAGCTCGGCGACGCACAGAAGTATTTCGGCGAGGTCGGATCCCAGGCCAGCACCCGCAACGGCTACGCGATGGGCGCCGGCAAGCGCTAAGGCCGCCGGCCCGCCTGCTCGTCACCTGCCGCCACGTCGCCTCCGGCAGGGTAAACACGCTCCTAACGACCTCGCGTTTGGGCCGGATGCACGCCTAACGGATCGGCAAGGCTTTGCCGCTATGACTGGATGCGTCATCGGGCCGATGCCGCATCCGACGACAGCCAAGGCGCAAGCCGGCTCGACGCCCCGCGGCACGCATTCTGTGAAGCGACAACCGGACGTCAGAGCATGACATCTCGCAGGATCGACACGACACCCCGTGAGAGCGCAGGCGCCGCGCCGGCGCGCCGGACGCGCTTTGCGCTGCTCTCCCGATTCCGCAGGTCGCAGGAGGGTGCGACCGCGGTCGAGTTTGCCTTCATCTCGATCCCGTTCATGATGCTGCTGGTCGCCATTCTCGAGACGGCGCTTGTGTTCTGGACGAGCCAGGTCCTCGAAGAGGCGGTGTCCCAGACCTCGCGCCGCCTGCTGACCGGCGAGGCGCTGAGCCGCTACACTGGCAGCGCCGCCGCCAACACCGTCGCTTTCCGCAACGACGTCTGCGCCAATTCGCCGGGGCTCGTCGACTGTTCGAAGCTGATCATCGACGTGCGGGCCTATAGCTCCTTCTCCGGAGCCAAAACCGGTGTCGACGGCAGCAACCCGATCACGGCCGGCGGCCTGAACACGACCGGCTTTGGCTACACCGCGCCTCAGCCCAGCCAGATCGTCGTCGTGCGCGCCGTGCTCGAATACCCGCTCTACTTCACCTACTGGAGCTCGAGCCTCGCCAATATCGGTTCCGGCCGGCGCGGCATCGTCGCCTCCGCGACATTCCGGACCGAACCCTTCAACGCGCCCGCGACATGAGGTTCACGATGACGCGCGCCTTCTCCCTTACCCGAAACCGGGCGGCGCTGCGCCGCCTGACCCGCAACCTGCGGCGGAACACGCGCGGCGTGGCCGCCGTCGAATTCGCGATGATCCTGCCGGCCATGCTGGCGATCTATTTCGGTATCGTGGAGACTGGCCAGGGAGTCATGATCGACCGCAAGGTGACGCAGCTGACCCGGTCGCTGGCCGATCTGACGGCGCAGGCCAGCACCATCTCCAACAACGAGATGAGCAACATCTTCGACGCCGCGCAGACCGTGATGATGCCCTACACCGCGGTGGCGGCGAAGATGTCGGTGCATCACATCGTGATCGACAGCGCCGGCGTCGCCAAGGTGTGCTGGAGCGAGGAGCGCAATTCGTCCAAGTTCGCGCGCGGAACGACCATGACCCTGCCGGTGGATCTGCGCCTGCCCAACACCTCGATCGTGATGGCGCAGGCGAGCTACGATTTCACGCCGGTGGTCGGCTGGCTCATCAAGGGCGGCGCGATCCGGATCGGCGACGAGCCGATCTACATGCGCCCGCGCTTGGGCAAGGCCGGCGGCAGCGCCAGCATCGAGCAGGTCGAGCGCTCGGGCGTGGCGATGTGCCCCGGATTCAGTTGAGAACGCCCTGACCCGCTACTGCGATCTGCGGCCGTACGGCAGCAAGCCTCAGATCGTCTGGTTGTAGGCGCCGACTTCCGGGTTTTTGCGCAGCAGGGCGTCGATGGCGGCGAACATCTCGCGCATCCGCGCCTCGGAAACGGGGCTCTCGCAGACCACTACGAGCTCCGGCTTGTTGGAAGAGGCCCGGACCAGCGCCCAGCTTCCGTCCCGCGTCGTGACGCGCACACCGTTCACCGTCACGACGTCGCGGATCGGCTGACCGGCGAAGCTCTCGCCCCTGGTCTGCATCGCCTGCACCGCCTTGGTGACGCGGTCGCTGACATCGTATTTGATCTCGTCGGCGCATTTGGCCGCCATGGTCGGCGTGCCCCAGGTCTTGGGCACGGCGGCATAGAGCTGCGCCATCGACTGATCGGGATTGCGGTCGAGCATGTCGATGATCGCGATCGCCGTGACGACGCCGTCGTCATAGCCGCGGCCGACCGGCGCGTTGAAGAAGAAATGGCCGGACTTCTCGAAGCCGGCCAGCGCGTTCAGGTCCTGGACGCGGCGCTTGATGTGAGAGTGGCCGGTCTTCCAGTAGTCGGTCCTGACGCCGAGCGCGCGCAGTTCCGGATCGGTGTCGAACAACCCCGTCGATTTCACATCGACGACGAATTGCGCGCCCGGATGCAGCTTGCCGAGGTCGCGGGCGAGCATGACGCCGATCTTGTCGGCGAAGATCTCCTCGCCCTGGTCATCGACGACGCCGCAGCGGTCGCCGTCGCCATCGAAGCCCAAGGCGATGTCGGCGCCATGCGCCTTCACGGCGTCGGCCATGGCGTGCAGCATCTTCATGTCTTCGGGGTTGGGATTGTAGCGCGGGAAGGAATGGTCGAGTTCGGCATCCATCGGGATCACCTCGCAGCCCAGCGCCTCGAGGATCTGCGGCGCGAAGGCGCCCGCCGTGCCGTTGCCGCAGGCGGCGATGACCTTGAGCTTGCGCGTGATCTTCGGGCGGGAGGTCAGGTCCTTGATGTAGAGAGCCGGGAAATCGGGAACGAAGGCATAGGCGCCGCCGCCGACCAGGTCGAAGTCGCCCGCCAGCACGATGTCGCGCAGCCGGCCCATCTCCTCCGGACCGAAGGTGACCGGGCGCTGGGCGCCCATCTTGATCCCGGTCCAGCCATTGTCGTTGTGCGAGGCGGTGACCATCGCGACGCAGGGCACATCCAGCGCGAACTGGGCGAAATAGGCCATCGGCGACATGGCCAGCCCGATGTCATGGACCTTGCAGCCGGCCGCCATCAGCCCCGTCACCAGCGCCATCTTGATCGCGGAGGAATAGCTGCGGAAATCATGGCCGGTGACGATCTCCGGCGCGATGCCCATGCGCCGGATCAGCGTGCCCAGCCCCATGCCGACGGCCTGCACGCCCATCAGGTTGAGTTCCTGACCGAAGAACCAGCGCGCATCGTATTCGCGAAAGCCGGTCGGCTTCACCATCGGCAGGGATTCATAGGCGAAGGTGTTGGGAAACAGCTCGGGCAGCGGCTTGGGGAACATCGGGTCATCCATGGCGGAAGAACAGCGGGCGAGACAGGATTGGGCAGCGCTTGCGATCCGCATAGCCGATCATGCGACGAAGATGAAAGCCGGCGGAGCCGGAAGACTCAGCCGCGCAGCACCATCCGGCCGGTCTGGACCTCGTAGCCCCTGAGCTTGCCCAGGAAGGAGGTGCCGAGCAGGCTCATCGACAGCGCGCCCTCCGGCAGCACGACCGCCTCGACATTGCGGACGAGGATCGCGCCGAGCCGGACCTCGCGCAGATTGACGCGCGCGCCCCGGACGGTGCCGTTGGCGGTACTCAGCGCCATCTTGTAGTCGGCCGCTGCGGGGCGGATGCCGAGCGCCTTCGCGTCGCCGGCGGTCAGTGCGACGAGGCTAGCGCCAGTGTCGACGAGCATCTTGACGCGGAAGCTGTCGATCATCGGATGCACGACGTAATGGCCGCGATAATCGGCCGCCACCGTCAGCGTCGGCGGCTCGCCCGGCCGCGTTGCGGCGGGCCCGGCCTCGCCCGTGCGGGCCGTTGCGGCACGAGCACCGTCCGTGAGGGAGGCCGCGCTCGGCGTGTCTTCGACCCCCACGGAACCGGCGAGCTTCGAGCCGTAGACGAGTGCGCTCAGCGAAACGACAGCCGCGACACCCAGCGCCCAGATGATCGGCCTTTGGGCCATGGCGACCTCATCTCCCCGGATTGACCGTGCGGCAAGGATGCCGAGCAGTTCCTGAGGAAGGGTGAAGGCAATCGCTGCGATCGGGCGGTTTTGCCCCGGGGCCAGCGCAAATCGCGGACAGGATTAACCGGCGATTGCCGCCATCATCGAAAGGCGCGCCCGCTGCCTAAAGGAAAGACTGCCCGACGAGCGCCTCGATCGCCGCGCGGCGGGGTATGCTGGGCTGCGCCCCCGCCGCCGTGCAGGCCAGCGATCCGGCCGCCAAGCCGCGCTGGAGCGCGCCCGAAAACCCGTAGCCGGCCGACAGCGCCGCCGCGAAGGCGCCAGTGAAGCTGTCGCCCGCCGCGACCGTATCGACCACGCTGACGGCGGGCGCCTTCAGCCGGCGGCGGACACCCCCATGCCAGCCGATGACGCCCTCGGCGCCGAGCGTGACAATGCAGGCGATGCCGCGCTCGCCGTCGCAGCGGCGGGCGATGGCGTCGGGCTCGCGCTCAGCCCAGCCCAGCGACTGCGCCAGCACCAGCGCCTCGTGTTCGTTGGCGACGAGCATGTCGAGGCAGGCCAGCAGAGCGGGATCGGGCGGGCCTGCGGGTGCGAGATTGAGGATTACGCGGCCGCCGGCCTGCTTCATGCGCCCTGCCGCCACGAGGCATTCGGCCTCGGGCACCTCGCGTTGGAGCAGCAGGATGTCGCCTTCGCCCAGTGTCAATCCAGCCAGCGCATCGGCGCGCGCATGGGCGTTGGCGCCGGCCGCGACGACGATCTGGTTGGAGCCTTCGGCATCGACCGCAATGAAGGCCGCACCGGTGGGCGCGTCGACGGGCGCCACGCCCGCGAGGTCGACCCCATCAGCCGCGAGCAGCGACAGGGCGATGTCGGCGAAGGCGTCGCGGCCGACCGCGCCGAAGAGCGCAACCTCCGCGCCGGCGCGACGCGCCGCGAGCGCCTGGTTGGCGCCCTTGCCGCCGGGGTGGAGCGCATAGGAGGGACCGATCACGGTCTCGCCGGCGCCCGGTAGGCGCTCGACGGCCGTGACCAGATCGACATTGAGTGAGCCGAAGACGACGATCATGCCGCGATGGCTCCCGCAAGACGGCGGATGCCCGCGACGAAGGCAGCCTCCGGCGTCGTGACCTGCCTCGCCAGGCCGGCTGATGCGAACGCCGCCCCGTAGCTCTCAGCGAGCGCGCCATCGGCGACGAGATGGACTGTATCGCTACCGCCGAGCAGCGCCCGCGCACCGGCGATCTCATGGCCGACCAGCAGGGCCGAGAGATAGGGCCCGACGGCCGAACCCGGCAGGCGTCCAGCCAGAACCTCGGAGCGGGCGGCGAAAGCTGTGTTGAGCAGGCCACCGGGGCGGCGCGAGGCGGCAAAGCCCGCCGCGAGGCCCAAACGTGCGCCCTCCTCGCTCGGCTCCTCGGCGAGGCGGGAGAGGATCGAGTTCTGCCGCAGCAGGCCCCAGATCTCGCCGGTCATGAAACTGGCGAAACGGGTGATCCGTCCGCCCTCCACGAGCGCCCATTTCGAATGCGTGCCGGGCAGGCAGGCGATGCCGTCCTCCAGCCCGAGCCCGACGATCAGGGTCTCCTCGCCGCGCATGACGTCGAAGGCGCCCTCGTCGCAGGAGAGGCCGGGTAGGATGGTGGCCCGTGCCCCGTCCGCCAGAGTCACCCTCATGCTGGCCGCCGCGATGGCATCTGGCGAGGCGGGGCATGGCACATAGGCCGCCTCGACCCAACCATTGCGGCTGCCGACCATGCCGGCCAGCATGATCGCTGCGTCGGGCGCCGCCCTGCGCAGATCACCGGCGATCGCCTCGAAGGCAGCGGGAAAGCCGCCGGGCGGGACCGACTGGATGCCCTGGGCGGCGCTGCGGCGTTCCAGAACCTCGCCCGTCTCCGAGATGAGATAGGCGCGGGCGCGGGTGGTGCCCCAGTCGAGCGCGATCAGGGGTCTGGGCATGGGGAAGGCTCCGGCGGGTTGCTGACGCTCCCGTCATTCTCGGGCGAAGCGTAGCGCAGAGCCTGAGAATCTCCTGCGAGAGATGCCCGGGTCAAGCCCGGCCATGACGACCGGCGTTCACGCCGCGAAGAAGACCGTCTCGTTCTCGCCCTGCAGACGGATATCGAAGCGGAAGCTGCCGCCGGAGTCGCGCGTCGCGATCAGCGTGTGGCGGCGCTCGGCCGGGACCAGCACCAGCACAGGGTCGACCGCATTCGCCGGCTCGTCGGCGAAATAGATCCGAGTCGCCAGACGGGTCAGGATGCCGCGGGCGAAAACGGAGAGCGAGAGATGCGGCGCCTGCATCGTCCCGTCCGGGGCGGCGACGGCGCCCGGGCGGATGGTCTCGATGTGGAACGTGCCCTCGGCCGTCGTCTCGGCGCGGCCGAAGCCGGTGAAGCCGGCATTGCCGGCGGCGTTGTAGCGGCCCTGCGCATCGGCCTGCCAGATCTCGATCATGGCGTCTCCCACCGGCGCGCCATCGCCGTCATAGACCGTGCCGGCGATGCGGATGCGCTCGCCGGCCACGCCGTCCGTCGCGACCTGTTCGGTCGCCAGCTCGGTGCCGCCATAGGCACGCGGCGTCAGCGCATAGGCGAAAAAGGGCCCGATGGTCTGGGACGGCGTGATGCCGAAATCTGCTTTCGGATCAATGGTCATGGGGCTCCTCCACCGGCGTCGCCTGGCGTCCGCGCAGGACGATGTCGAACTGGTAGCCGAGCGCCCATTCCGGCTCGGTCGTGGCGAGGTCGAAGCGCGAGACGAGGCGCTCGCGGACAGCGGCATCGGTGATCGACTGGAAGATCGGATCGTATTTGAACAGCGGATCGCCCGGGAAGTACATCTGCGTGATCACCCGCGAGAGGAAGCTCGGTCCAAACAGCGAGAAATGGATATGGGCCGGGCGCCAGGCATTGTGGTGGTTGCGCCAGGGATAGGCGCCGGGCTTCACCGTGACGAAGCGATAGCGCCCTTCCGCATCGGTCAGCGCCCGGCCCGCGCCGGTGAAGTTGGGGTCGAGCGGGGCTGGATGCTGGTCGCGGACATGGACATAACGGCCACCGGCATTGGCCTGCCAGATCTCGATCAGCGTGTGCGGCACCGGCCGGCCGTCCTCGTCGAGCACCCGGCCCGAGACGATGATCCGCTCGCCCAGCGGTTCGCCCGCATGCTGGCGAGTGAGGTCGGAATCCCCCGCTGCGACCGTCGAATGGCCGAAGACCGGCCCGGTCGTCTCCGACAGGGTGTGAGGCAGCAGGATCAGCGGCTTCGAGGGCGCGCGCTTGGCCGTCGAGCCATAGGCGGGCGAGGCATTCGCAGGATGCGCGGCCAAGCTCTCGCGGGGATAGATCAGGCTCATGCCGCCACTCCATGCGCTTGCCTGGTGCGGGCGTGGAGATCCCGCAGCACCGAGAGCTCCTGCTCCGTCGCCGCCGGCGTTTCCGTAACGTCAGCCGCGAAACGCAGCGGCCAGGCGCAGCCGGCCTGGACCTGCTCGCGCGTGACGCGCGGGTGCAACGAGACGACGGTGAGTTCGGCGGTTTGCGGATCCGGCTCCAGCACGCAGAGATCGGTCATCACCTTGGTCGGGCCCTTCGTCTTCAGGCCGAGCGCGGCGCGGTCACCCTTGCCCTTGCCGTGGCCGAAGGAGGTGATGAAGGGCAGCCTGTCGACGAAGGCACGCGTGCCCATCGCCATGGTGATGAAGATCTGGCCGCAATTGCTGGCGATCTCGGGCGCACCGCCGCCGCCGGGCAGCCGCACCTTCGGGGCGTCATAGGGGCCGACGACCGTGGTGTTGAGATTGGCGAAGCGGTCGATCTGGGCACCGCCGAGGAAGCCGATGGTGATGCGCCCGCCCTGGAGCCAGTAGCGGAACATCTCGGGCACCGCGACGGTGGTCAGCGCGGTGTCGCAGAGTTCGCCGTCGCCGATCGAGAGCGGCAGCACGCTGGGCCGCGTCGAGAGCGTGCCGGATTCGTAGATCAGCGTGATCTTCGGCGCATGGGTGAGGCGGGCGAGGTTGCAGGCGGCCGAAGGCGCGCCGATGCCGACGAAGCAGACATCCTGGTTCGTCAGCAGGCGCGCGGCCGCGATCGTCATCATTTCGGTCGGGGTCGCGGTCATCACGCTGCCTCCCTCTGTGCAAGGGCATGCCGGGCAAAGGCATCAGGCCCCTTTTCGAGGACGTATTCCTTGATCCAAGCCAAGAAGGTCTCGCGCTCCCGGGCGATCTTGTCCCAGGCGATGTAGAAATCGTTGGCGCGCTTGTAATAGCCATGCGCGTAGGACGGGTAGGCGCCGCCCGGCACATGGGCGATCGCGGTGACGGCCCAGGAGGGCAGGATCACCGCATTGGCGTTGCGCGGGCCGAAGTCGTCGACGATCTCCTCGACGGTGACGAGCGAGCGCTTCGCGGCCAGCACCGCCTCTTTCTGGACGCCGACTATGCCTTCGAGCAGGACATTGCCCTCGCGGTCGGCCTTCAAGGCGTGGATGATCGCGGCATCGGGGCGGATCGCCGGCACCGTCGCCAGCACCTCGCCGGTATAGGGGCAGGTGACCGAGCGGATCTGTGGATTGACGCTGGGCAGGTCGACGCCCTTGTAGCCGCGGAACACCGCAAAGGGCAGGTTCGCCGCGCCGGCCTCATAGGCGTTGGCCATGGCGGCGTGGCTATGCTCCTCGATCTCCAGCTTGTGAGGCCAGCCATTCTCGACCGCGTCGCGGAAGCGATGCAGCGAGCCGACACCGGGATTGCCGCCCCAGGAGAAGATCAGCTTCTCGGCGCAGCCGGTGCCGATCAGCTGGTCGTAGATCAGATCCGGCGTCATCCGGATCAGCGTCAGGCGACGCTTGCCCTGACGGATCGTCTCATGGCCCGCCGCATGCGGGATCAGATGCGTGAAGCCCTCCATCGCGACGGAACAGCCGTCGCTCAGGACCGCCTCGATTCCCTGCGAGAGGGAGACGAATTCCGCCACCTTGACATCTCCTCGATATGTGCGTTTATCGCACATTATTCTGATAATCGAACTTTAAGCGGCGGGCGACAGGCGGTCAAGCATGGCAGGGAGCGTGCCCGATCGCGACCATATGGCGGCCCTCGAAAAGGGGCTGGCGGTGATCGAGTGCTTCGACGCCAGCCATGACAAGCTGACCATCGCCGAGGTCGCGCGCGCCACCGATCTGTCGCGGGCCGCCGCACGGCGCTGCCTGCTGACGCTCACCCGCATCGGTTATGCCGAGTTCGACGGCAAGTTCTTCCGGCTGACGCCACGCGTCCTGCGGCTCGGCCATGCCTGGCTCGCCTCGACGGCGCTGCCCCAGCTGGTCCAGCCCTATCTGGAGCGGCTTTCGGAGGAGACGCACGAGTCATCCTCCGCCTCGCTGCTGGACGGGCACGAGATCGTCTATATCGCGCGCTCCGCGCAAAGGCGGATCATGTCGGTCGGACTCTCGGTCGGCACCCGACTTCCGGCCTTCTGCACCTCGATGGGCCGCGTGCTGCTGGCGGCCCGCGACCCGACCAATGCGCAGGCGCGCATCCTCGCCGGCAAACCGCGCGCCCTGACGCCGCGCACGGTCACGGATCCGGCAGAGTTGAGCGAAATCCTCGCCGGCGTTCGCGAACAGGGGTACTGCATCGTCGATCAGGAGCTCGAACTCGGGCTGATCTCGCTGGCGATGCCGTTGTTCAACGCGCGTGGCGAGGTCATCGCCGCCTTCAACCTGTCAGGCCAGGTGCAGCGCAGTTCCGCCGCCGACATGGCCGAGCGCTTCCTGCCGCTGATGCGCAGCATGCAGGCCATGCTCCGGCCGCTGATCACCTGAAGGACCAGACCGCCATGCTCCAACTCGAAGCGGGACCGCTCAGCGCCCGCATCCACCCGCAAGCCGGCGGCATCATCGCCGCGCTGGAGTGGCGCGGGCCGGACGGGCGACTGCACAAGCTTCTGCACGCGCCCGATGGCGCGATGCCGTCGACCGCCGCGCCGAACATGATGGGCAGCTGGGTGATGGCGCCCTTCGCCAACCGCGCCTTCGACGGCGTGGTCGATGACGGCCTGATGCGCTTCCACGTGCCCGACAACAATCCGCGCGGCGGCGGCAACATTCATGGCTTCGGCTGGCAGTCCGCCTGGGCCATACTCGGCCATACCGCCAGCCATACCGTGCTGGAACACCGCCGCAGCGAGGGTCCCGACCCCTATCGCTACCGGGTAGTGCAGGACATCCGCCTCGACGACGCGGGTCTGACCATCGCGCTGTCGATCACCAACGAGGCGGACCAGGCCCTACCCTATGGAATCGGTCACCATCCGTGGTTTCCCTGCGCGGCGGATACGCGCCTCGGTATGACCGCAAGCGGAGCGCTCATCTTCGGCGAGGCCTTCCGCGCGACCGGTTCCGAGACGCTGGCGGCTGGTGGGCCCTATGGCGGCAAGCCGGTCTTCGCCACCGGCAGGGAGACGGCCTGGAGCTTCCTTGGCTGGGACGGCACGGCACGGATCGAGACGCCCTCGACCGGGCTCGCGATCACGCTGACGGCGAGCGAGAGCCTGCGCTGCCCCGTGGTCTGGGCGCCGGCGGGGGCGGATTTCCTCTGTGTCGAGCCGCAGAGCCACGCCATCGGCTCGCCGAGCGAGAAGGCGGCGCGGGAGGCTGCGCCGCTGAGACGGCTCGCGCCCGGCGAAACGCTGGAAGGCTGGCTGCGGATCGCGCCGGAGGCGATCTGAGCGCCGATCAGCGCCAGCGCGGACCCGTCTCGTAGAAGCGCTGCGTGTTGTAGGGTTGGTAGCCATAGGCTCCAGCCGGCAAGGCGGGGCGCAGCAGGATCTGCTCGCGGGCCGCATCCCAGTTGGGCGCCTTGCGCTGCTGGGCGATGGCGGCGCGCTGTTTCGCCTTGGCCTTGGCGATCTTGGTCTTGGCGCCGCCCGAGGCCTTGGCGAATTGCGAGAGATTGTCGGGCGCAGCGCCGTTCAGCGCGATGCGCGTCTGGCTCGCGCCATGCTTCTTGACCAGCGCGAAGAGCTTGGCGGCGTTGGTCGGGTGCAGGCGGATGCAGCCATGCGAGGCCGGGCGACCGAGCGCGCCGACGGCGGTCGTGCCGTGGATCGCATAGCCGCCCCGGAAGAACACCGCGTTGGGCATGGCGCCACCGTATTTGCGCGAATACCAGTTCTTCTCCAGCCGCGTCGGGCGATAGACGCCATTGGGCGTGCGATAGCCCTTCCGGCCCGAGGAGATCGCCCAGTTATGGCTCTCGCCGTCGGTGGTGGTGACCTGGATGCGCTGTGCGGCGATGTCGACGCGGACATCGACGCCGGCCTGCGCCGAGCCTAGGGAAACCCACGACAAAAACACAACGGCCAGCAAGCCGAACATGCGACGCATCACACCACTCCGCAAAGACGCAACTGTTGAACGCTTTGGCGTTGTCGGAGCGATATCCGCCGCCATTCCCTGAAGGAAACGCTCTCGGGAGGTGCTTGTAAAGCGCAGAGCCGTAATGTGGTTTCCGACATGCGCACCCGGCCCTGCGCGGATCGCGTCTTCGACCTGCGCCGCCGGCTTTGCCGAGGGCAGCGGGCGGGTGTAGCAGGAAGGCCCGCCCCCTCGCGCCCTCGCGGTTTTCATGCTCGACACGTTGCTGCCGGCCGGCGTCGCGCCCGCCATCGCTCTGCTGCTGATCGCGGTCAGCTTCTTGACCTCGGCCTTCACCGCCGCCTTCGGCATCGGCGGCGGGGTGGCGATGCTGGGCGCGCTCGCCGGCACCGTGCCGCCAGCCGTCATCATCGCGGTTCACGGCCTCGTGCAGGTCGGCTCCAATGTCGGTCGGACCTTCGTACAGCGGGCGCATGCGGTCTGGCCGCTGGTCGCGCGCTTTACGGCGGGCTCGGTCGTCGGCGTTCTGATCGGCGTATGGCTGGTGGTCGAACTGCCGGAGCGCATCCTGCTCGGCCTGCTCGGCGCCTTCATCCTGGCGATGACCTGGCTGCCGAAGCCGCGCATCCCCGGCCTCGCCTCGAGCGGCCTCGTGATCGGCGGCGGCCTCTCGACCATCATCACCATGTTCGTCGGGGCCACCGGGCCCTTCGTGCAGGCGCTGCTGCTGCCGCTCAAGCTCGAGAAGCGCCAGCTCATCGCGACCCATGCCGCCTGCACGACCATCCAGCACCTGCTCAAGGTCTTCGCCTTCGGGGCGCTCGGCTTTTCCTTCGCCGACTGGCTGCCGCTGATCGCGGCGATGATCGCCTCGGGCTTCGCCGGGACGATGCTCGGGACGAGGCTGCTTGAGAGCCTGCCCGAGCGCTGGTTCCTGGTCGCGATCAAGACGATCCTGACGATCGTCGGGATCGACCTCCTGCGCCGCGCCGCGGGCTACTGACCGCGGCCGGCGCCTCAGATCAGCTTCACCTTTCCGGTCGCGAGTTCGTAGATCCCGCCGACGACGGTGAGTTTCTTCTGGGCGACCCGATCGGCCAGGATCGGCGCGGCGGATTTCAGCCGTTCGACATTGAGCCGGACATTGGCTTCCGTGGCCGCTTCAAGCATGTTCGCCGCGCCGGCCTTCTGGGCCTCGAGCACGGCCGGCTTGATAGCATTGATCAGCGAGGGCAGGTGCCCCGGCAGTTGCGTTCCGTTCTTGACGACGTCGATGGTCGAGGCGATGGCGCCACAGCTGGTATGGCCGAGCACGAGGATGAGCGGCGACTGCAGCACGGCGGCGCCGAACTCCAGGCTGGCGAGCCCGTCCTCGTTGACGAAATTGCCGGCGACGCGGACCACGAAGAGATCGCCCGCGCCCTGGTCGAAGGCAAGTTCGGGAGCCAGCCGCGAATCGGCGCAGCTCACGATCGAGGCGAAGGGATGCTGCGAGCGGGTCCGCGCGGCGCGGCCGGCTGAAAAATCGCGCTCGTTGGGCGTGTTGGCGGCATAGCGGGCATTGCCGTCCATCAGCCGCTTCAGGGCCTCCTCCCCGCCCAGCGGCGTCGGCGTGGTGGTGACGCCCTGCGCGAAGGCCGCGCCAGGCAGGCCGGCGGCGATGGCGAGCCCCGCGCCGCCTCCCAGGAAGGACCGGCGAGAGGGCGAAAACGAGAGGGTATTCGAGGCGCAGCGTTCGCACATGGCGACCATCCTTCGCGAGAGCGGCCGGGCGCCGTATCCGGGCTGGAGCGGGTCACCTGCGGCATTGCCTTGCGATGGTATTGGTGCTGCGATAGCTGCCTAGTCCAAACTCTGCAGACATCAGAAATCATCAGAGCTGGTATTAACGATACGTCAAACAGGTCGATCGCTGTCTTTGAATTACAATTCTCATCATTTCGAGCCGATCACTGGCCAGGATGACAGCAACGCGAGCTATCGTCGCGCGATCATCCATTGCGCCGATGCGGTGTTGCGCCTGCATTTCACCGAAAGGCTCGTGAACAAGGTCTTCGGCCGCAATCTGCAATCCCATGCGGCCGGCCTCGTCGTGGTGATGCATTGCGAGGCGCTGCTCGGCCTCGGGTCCCGGCCGACGCTCGGCCTCGTGCAGCGCGAGATGGGGAGCGCCCGCACGCTGGCGGCGTTCTTCGGCCTGCTGCGGTTCGCGGGCTATCTGACCCGGGAGCCGATACCGACGGATGCCCGCGCCGCCTGGCTCGTGCCCGCGCCGCCGCTGTTTGAAGGCCTGCGCCAATGGCTGGCGCATCATGCACATTGCGCCGAGATGCTCGGCTTCGCCGCGCCGGGGCTGTCGGCACGGCTGCAGACCGACGAGGACTGGCTCAGGCTCTATCTCGGCCATGCTCGCGGCCTGCTTGAGCGCACGCGCGCAGCGATGGCCGGCGACGGCGCCTGGGCCTGGTTCGACCGCTTCGATTGCGGCGACCGCATCGGCCTGATCCTGCTTCGGGCGCACCATGCCAGCGTGCCTGAGAGCGCAGACGGCCCGGCCTGGTTCGAGCTCGGCGGCCGGGAGATCGCGGCGCGGCTGGCCGTATCGCATTCGCATATCCGCAACATCGTCAACCAGGCGGAAGCGCAGGGGCTGCTCCTGCAGGACCGGCCCAGCGGGCGGATCGCGCTCACGCCACGCCTGCTCGCTGAGAGCGAAGCGTGGTTCCGGACGTTCTGGGGCTGGGTCGCAGACACCGGGCGGTTGGCTGACAGCCACGAGGCGCACGGGTAACGGTGTGGCGAAGGTGACGGCGGAGGCGAAATCCGGCATAGGCTGGCGACATCGCTCCTGATTGCCGGCCGCACCATGCTCAAAACCCGCATCATCCCCTGCCTCGACGTCAAGGACGGCCGCGTCGTCAAGGGCGTGCAGTTCCTCGATCTCGTCGATGCGGGCGACCCCGTCGAGGCCGCCAAGGCCTATGATGCGGCCGGCGCCGACGAACTCTGCTTCCTCGACATCACGGCGAGCCATGAGGACCGCGGCATCCTGTTCGATGTGGTGACGCGCACGGCGGAAGCCTGCTTCATGCCGCTCACCGTTGGCGGCGGGGTGCGCAAGGTTGAGGATATCCGCGCGCTTTTGCTGGCGGGCGCCGACAAGGTCTCGATCAACACGGCAGCGGTGACCAACCGCCAGTTCGTCAAGCAGGCGGCCGAGAAGTTCGGCGACCAGTGCATCGTGGTCGCAATCGACGCCAAGCAGGTCACGCCCGGGCGCTGGGAGATCTTCACCCATGGCGGGCGCAATCCGACCGGGCTGGAGGCGGTGGCCTTCGCGCGCGAGGTCGTCTCACTCGGCGCCGGCGAACTCCTGGTGACCTCGATGGACCGCGATGGCACCAAGGTCGGCTACGATCTCGGCCTGACGCGCGCCATTGCGGATGCCGTCACGGTGCCGGTGATCGCCTCGGGTGGCGTCGGCGATCTCGACGACCTCGTCAACGGGGTGCTCGAGGGCCATGCCTCGGCGGTGCTGGCCGCCTCGATCTTCCATTTCGGGACCTACACCATCCCGCAGGCCAAGGCGCATATGGCGCAGGCGGGCCTGGCGATGCGGCTGGATTGAGCGATGACCTTCACCCTCACCGACCTCGAAGCCCGCATCGCCGAACGCGCGGCAGCCTCCCCGGACGAGTCCTGGACCGCCAAGCTTCTCGCTTCCGGGCCCGAGCGCTGCGCCAAGAAATTCGGCGAGGAGGCCGTGGAGGCGGTGATCGCCGCCGTGAAGGGCGACCGGGACGAGCTGATCTCCGAAAGCGCGGACGTGCTCTATCATCTCTTGGTTGTACTCAAGGCCCGCGATGTTGCATTGCAGGACGTGTTGAGCCAGCTTGAGGCTCGTACCGTGCGTTCCGGTCTGGCGGAGAAAGCCGCAAGACCCCGTTGAAGAGCCGAGGCTAGTCCTGCGTTGAACCTCGAAGCCTGGATTGCGGGCCGCCCCATGGACCAGCGCGTCATGCCCGCCCCGGCCCTTCCCGAACTCGATTCGCCCTATCGCAGCTTCACCCGCGACGAGTGGGCCCATTTGCGCGCCGACACGCCGCTGACGCTGTCGGTCGACGACCTGACCAAGCTGCAATCGATCAACGACCCGATCTCGCTCGACGAGATCGTGGCGATCTATCTGCCGCTGTCGCGCCTGCTCTCGCTCTACGTCGCCGCGACGCAGGGGCTGTTCAAGGCGACGCAGCGCTTTCTGCTGGCCGAGGCCGAGGTCAAGGTTCCCTACATCATCGGCGTGGCCGGCTCGGTGGCAGTGGGCAAATCGACCACGGCGCGCGTGCTGAAGGCGCTGCTCTCGCGCTGGCCCAACACGCCCAAGGTCGAGCTCGTCACCACCGACGGCTTCCTGTTGCCCAATGCCGAGCTCGAGCGGCGCGGGCTGATGCAGCGCAAGGGTTTCCCCGAGAGCTATGACGGCTCGGCGATCCTGCGCTTCCTCTCCGACGTGAAGGCCGGCAAGCCGCAGGTGACGGCGCCGGTCTATTCGCACCTCGTCTACGACGTGATGCCGGGCGAGACGGTGACCGTCGAGCGTCCGGACATCCTGATCCTCGAAGGGCTCAACGTCCTGCAGCCGAGCCGGATGCCCAAGGACGGCACCGTCATTCCATTCGTCTCGGATTATTTCGATTTCTCTGTCTATCTCGATGCCGACGAGAACGATCTGCATCGCTGGTACGTGAACCGGTTCATGACGCTGCGCCAGACCGCCTTCCGCGATCCGCGCTCGTTCTTTCGCAAATATGCGGAGATCGCCGAGGACGAGGCGCTGTCGATCGCCGAGAACCTCTGGACCGGCATCAACCTGCCCAATCTGCAGGAGAACATCCTGCCGACCCGCCAGCGCGCCGGCCTGATCCTGACCAAGGGCGCGAGCCACCGCATCCAGCAGGTCGCGCTGCGCCGGCTGTGACGGGCGCCGCGATCCTTTCGGGCGTCTGAGCCATGGAGACGTTGTGGTCGCTCGCGGGCATGGCGGGGGCGGCCTTCGTGGCCGCGACGTTGCTGCCGGCGCAGTCGGAGGCCGTCTTCCTGGGGCTCCTGGCCGCCAGGACCGTCGACCCGCTGGCGCTGTTCCTGGTGGCGAGCCTCGCCAACACGGCCGGTTCGGTGGTGAACTGGTGGCTCGGACGCTTGATCGCACGCCATGGCGTCGAAAGGCTGCCGTCGCGGTTGCGGCCGGATCCGCGCCGGCTCGCTCAGGCCCAGGGCTGGTTCGCGCGCTTCGGCTGGCCGTCGCTGCTCTTCGCCTGGCTGCCGATCGGCGGCGACCCTCTGACCTTTGTGGCTGGCACGCTGAACTATCCGCTGATCCGGTTTATCGGGCTTGTCCTTGCCGGAAAGGCCGCCCGCTATGCCATGATCTGGGCAGGCTGGGTTGCGTTGACGTAACAGAATTCCCGCAACCTGCACGGCGTTGCACAAGCCTTCGGCACAGGGTACCAGCGAACGCCCTTTTCTGGAGATCTGATCATGAGCATTCAGCGCATCGCCGTCGGCCCGCGCATGTCCAAGGCCGTCGTCCACGGCGACACCGTCTACCTGGCCGGCCAGGTCGCGGACAAGGCGGCTGGCAAGAGCGTCGCCGAGCAGACCGCCGAGATCCTCGGCATCATCGACGGCCTGCTGGCCGAAGCCGGCACCGACAAGACCAAGCTGCTGATGGTCAACATCTGGCTGTCGGACATGACGACCTTCGCCGAGATGAACGGCGTCTGGGATACCTGGGTCGTCGCCGGCCAGACGCCCGGCCGCGCCACGGTCGAAGCCAAGCTCGCCGCGCCGCAGTTCACGGTCGAGATCGCGGTCATCGCCGCGAAGTGATCCCCGGCCGATCCCGGCGACGGCAACCGGCAGCCCGCCGGGACGTCGTCGGGGTCGGCGCCCCCTGCTGCTGCGGTGGAGACAGGAGATGGCATCGTGACCGATCAGGATGACCTGTCCGCCATGATCGCGCGCGTGGCGCAGCGGCATGACGTTCCCCTCGCCGCGCTGCTGGCCATTCTCGCGAGCTTCGTCAAGAACGGCGCCAGGCCCCATGTCGCGACGCTCGAACGGCAGCTGACGCGCAAGGCGCGCGAAGTGCTGGCGCTGCGGGCCCGCCTGACCCGTCCCACGGCGGACGACAGCGCCGCCGAACTCCGTCAGAAGGCGGCCCTTGCCCTCGAAGCCGGCCAGTTCGGCGAGATCGAGCGGGCGCTGGCCCTGCTCGAACTGCGCTTTTTCGGCGGGATGACGGATCTCGCGGCAATGCCGAAGGACCGGCGCATCGCCGCCGGCGAGACCCGCGCCGACCGCGCCGCCACGGCCATGCTGGAGTTAACCCCGACGGCCTGTCGGGAAGCGGCCCAGCGCTATGCCGAGGCGGCGGCGATCGTCGGCGCCGCCGATCTCGACCGCAGCCGCGGCCTGGCCCTGCGACAGGGCGACGCGCTCGCCAGGATCGGCGAGGATTTCGACGACAAGGCCGGTTTCGAGGCGGCGATCGCGCATTACCGGACCCTGCTCGCCCGGCTCGACAATTTCGAGGACACGGTCGCCTGGGCGGCCGTGCAGGAGCGGCTGGGCCGCGTGTTGGCGCGCCTCGCCGGCTTGAGCGGCGATGTGGCCCTGCTCGACCAGGCGATGGCCTGCTATGCCGCCGCGCTGGAGGATCTGCGGCGCGAACAGGCACCGGTACTCTGGCGCTCACTCAAGGTCCGCTTTGCCCGTATAGCGGTGACGCTCGGCGAAGCCCGCGAGGACGACGCCCTGCTGGAGGAGGCCGTGTCGGCGCTGGCGACGGCGCTCGCCTCGTGGAAACGCGAGACCGACGAGGCCGCCTGGCTCGAAGCCGAGGAGCTGATCGCCCGCGCCCGCGCCGCTCTCGGACAGCGGATGAGCGATCTCGCCCTGCTCGAGCGGGCTTTCAACGGCTTCAACCGGGTTTCCAAGGCGGTCGATCGTGAACGGGACCCGCTGCGCTGGGCGGCTTTGCAGGACCAGATGGGTGGCGTGCTGGCCGCGATGGGCGAACGCTACAGCGAACCCGTGGTGCTCGAGGAAGCCATCTCCGCCTTCGGCTCGGCGCTGGAAGAGCGCCGTCGCGAGACGAATCCGCGGCTGTGGGCCGCCAGCTCGGCCCATCAGGGGCTCGCCTCGATGAAGCTGGCCGCGCGCCTGCAGGATCGGGCGCTAGCACAGCGCGCCTTCATGCAGATCGCAGCTGCCTATGAGGCGATGCGCGAAGCGGGCCACAGCGCTGACGCCACCGCGCTGCAGAAGACGCTCGTCCTCGCCGGCAGCATGGTCGAGGCCATGGCGGCCAAGACCTGATTCAAGCAAAGACCTGATTCAGGCTGCCGAGGTGGTCTTGCGGCGGTCTCCCAGCCGTTCCAGCGCCGCATCGAGCGTCGCGTCGCGCTTGGCGAAGCAGAACCGAACGACGGTCCGCACCGCGCCTTCGGCATAGAAAGCGCTGACCGGAATCGCGGCGACGCCGTTTTCCATCACCAGCCTTCTGCAGAAATCGACATCGTCGCTTTCGCCGAGCGCGGCGATGTCGACATTGAGGAAATAGGTGCCGACGCTCGGGAGGACGCTGTAGCCGAGGCCTTTCAGGCCATCGGCGAAGTGGTCACGCGAGCGCTGGAAATCCGCCCTCATCCCTTCAAAATAGCTGTCGTCCTTGCCCAAACCGTAGGCCACGGCGGCCTGCAGGTTCGGCGGCGTGGTGAAGGTGATGTACTGATGCGCCTTGGCCAGCACCTTCATGAGAGGAGGTGCCGCCATGACGAGGCCGACCTTCCAGCCGGTCAGCGAGAAGATCTTGCCGGCCGAGGAGATCTTGACCGTCCGCTCGCGCATGTCGGGGCGGCCGAGCACCGGGACATGCCGGCGCCCGTCGAAGACGACATGCTCCCAGACCTCGTCGCAGATCGCCACCGCGTCATGGCGAATGCAGAAATCGGCGAGCAGATCGAGATCGGCCGGGCTGAAGATCGTCGCCGTCGGGTTGAGCGGGTTGTTGAACAGTACGACCTTCGTCTTCGGCGAAAAGGCTTTCGCCAGCGCCTCCTCGCTCAGACCGAAATGCGGCGGCGTCAGCGTCACGAATTTCGGGATGCCGCCGGCGCGGCGCACGAGCGGGACATAGGCGTCGTACATCGGCTCGAACAGCACGACCTCGTCGCCCGGCGTCACCAGCGCCATCAGCGCGCCAGCAATCGCCTCGGTCGCGCCGGACGTCACCATGATCTCGCGATCGGGATCGAGCTCCAGCCCCTGCCAGCGCCTGTAATGCGCCGCCGTCGCCTGACGCAATTCGGGCAGCCCCATCATCGGCGGATACTGGTTCCAGCCGTTCACCACCGCATCCGCCGCCTTCTGGCGCACGTCGAGTGGGCCGGGATCGTCGGGAAAGCCCTGGCCCAGATTGACCGCGCCCGTGTCGCGCGCGAGCTGCGACATCACTTCGAAGACGCTGGTGGGGAGAGCGGAGAAAATCGGGTTCATCGAGGTCGGTCGCCTGGAGCACGAAAACAGGCCGCGCCTCTAGCACGGCGCGAGACGCGACGCACGCCGCGCGCCCGCCGGATGAGAGCACCAAAAATCGGTGAGATGCGAAGTGATGAATGTTGACATTCATCATAGATCACTATCTAGTCCTGAAAGCCGGTTCACGACGGGCGCCGTTGCGACTTCGCCCCTTTGGCGCAGCGGGATCCGGCGTGAACCGGCGCCTCCCTTCCTCCATCGCCCTTCTGGCGCGCCGCCCGGTTGATCCGCACCCGGCCGCCGCCTAAGCAGGCGCATGGTCGCGCCCAAAACCCCCGCCGTGATGATCCTTGGCACCGGCTCCAATGTCGGGAAGTCCCTGATCGTCGCGGGACTGTGCCGGCTCTTCGCCGATCGCGGGCTGAAGGTTAGGCCGTTCAAGCCACAGAACATGTCCAACAACGCCGCCGCCACGGCAGCAGGCGAAATCGGCCGGGCGCAGGCGCTGCAGGCGCGCGCCGCGCGCATCGCCCCCCATGTCGACATGAACCCGGTACTGCTCAAGCCTGAAAGCGAGGCCGGCAGCCAGATCATTCTCCAGGGGCGGGTCGCCGGCCATCTCGCCTCCGGCGATTTCGCGCGTCGCGGCGATTTCCTTCCCAAGGTCCTGGAGAGTTTCGGGCGGCTTTGCGCCGACGCCGACCTCGTGCTGGTTGAGGGCGCGGGCTCGCCCGCCGAGACGAATCTGCGGGCCCGCGACATCGCCAATCTCGGCTTCGCCCGCGCCGCCGGCGTACCCGCGATCCTGATCGGCGACATCGACCGGGGCGGCGTCATCGCCAGCCTCGTCGGCACCCACGCCGTGCTCGACGAGGCCGACCGCGCCATGATCTCGGCCTTCGCCGTCAACCGCTTCCGCGGCAACGTTTCGCTGTTTGCCGACGGCGTCGAGACCATCCGTCGGGCGACCGGCTGGCCCTGTCTGGGCGTCGTGCCCTGGTTTGGCGACGCCGCGCGCCTGCCGGCGGAGGATGGGCTCGATCTGCGCTCGCTCGCGCCAAAGCCGGGCGCGCGCCTGAAAATCGCAGTGCCGGTCCTCCCCGGCATCGCCAATTTCGACGATCTCGATCCGCTCAAGCTCGAACCGGACATCGATCTCGTCCTCGTCAGAAGCGGACAGGCGATCCCGGGCGACGCCGATCTCGTCATCCTGCCCGGTTCGAAGACGACGTTGCGGGATCTGGCCGCCTTGCGCAGCCAGGGCTGGGATATCGACATCCTCGCCCACCGCCGGCGCGGCGGACACATCCTCGGCCTTTGCGGCGGCTATCAGATGCTGGGGCGGGTCGTGCGCGATCCGCTCGGCCTGGAAGGCCCGGCCGGCGAGGCCCCAGGTCTCGGGCTGCTCGACGTCGAGACCGTTCTCGACGGCGAAAAGACCGTGCGCGAGGTCGACTTCGTGCATGTGCAGAGCGCATCGGCCGGGCGCGCCTACGAGATTCATCTGGGCGTCACCCACGGGGCCGACACCGCGCGCGCGCCGTTCAGGGTCGGAGAGCGGGCGGAGGGCGCAGCCAGCGCCGATGGCCGCGTCACGGGCAGCTATCTGCACGGGGTCTTTTCGGCGGACGCCGTCCGGGCCGCCTGGCTGGGCGCCATTGCGGCACCGGGCCTGACGCTGAGCCTGTCCTATGAAGACGATGTCGAGGCAACGCTGGACCGGCTTGCAGCCCATCTGCAGGAGCATCTCGATATCGAGGCGATCCTGTCCCTGGCGCGCCGCCGCGCGGCAAAGGGGTGACCCGGGAGGGACATAGGTGATTCACGCCGGCGGAACACAGGCGCTGTTCGCGGGTTGACGATCGCACCTGTTCGAACAGCGCCTGATTCAGATCAAGGCGTGTCGGGGCATTTCAGGACATCGTCGTGAAACACCTTATCCGCCAAAATGTTGACGAATGACGAAAATCGTCATAGCCATCAATTCCCGTCGACAGCCGCAGACCAACCAAAAACAGGCCAGAGCCGTGAGTCTCCCCGAGCGCGACACGAGGCAGAGCATCGTCGATACGGCCGAGCGCTTCTTCCGTGACATCGGCTACCAGAAGACGACCGTTGCCGACATCGCCAAGTCGCTGCGGATGAGCCCCGCCAACGTCTACCGCTTCTTCGATTCGAAGAAATCGATCAACGAGGCGGTCCTCGCGCGCTTCAAGGGTGAACTCGAGGAATCGCTGTCGCTGATCCTAGCCGAGCCCCGCCCCGCGAGCGAGCGGCTGCGCGAGATGCTGCTGACCTCGCATCGCATCAACCAGGCCCGCTTTGCCGACCAGCAGCGCATGCAGGAGATGGTGTGCGCGGCCATGGAGGAGAGCTGGGACGCCATCCTCGGGCATATCGAGCGCTTCGACGCCCTGCTCGCCCGCGTCGTGGCGGATGGCGTCGCCAGCGGCGAGTTCCGCGCGCTCGATCCGGTTGCCGCCACGCAATGCGTCCGGACCGCGATGCTGCGCTTCCAGCACCCGCTGCTGATGGCCCAGTGCGAGCGGTTTCCGGGCCCCTCCGCCGACGAGATGATCGACTTCATCATGGCCGCGCTCGAAAAGCCGGGTCGCGGAGCCTGACCGGATCCGTGAACGATCCGGAGAGCCGCCGCGTTGACAAGCCGTCGTGGGAGCGGGATACCGCGCCTGTCATGGCCACCCTCCCCAAGCAGAGCTTCAAGAAGCTCGCCGTCATCATCCACGACCTGGTGGTCACGGCTCTCGCGATCTGGCTCGTCTTCGTCATCCGGTTCGAGGGCGGACTGCTCGACGAACACCTGCGCTATCTGCCGCGCTTCCTGCCGTTTTTCGTCGGCTATGCGGGCCTCGTCTACTGGTTCTTCTCGCTCTACCGCTCGAAATGGCGCTTTGCGTCGCTGCCGGACCTGTCGAACATCGTCAAGGCGACGTCGATCCTGACGCTGACGCTGCTGATCGTCGACTATGTCCTCGTCGCACCGAATTTCTACGGCGCCTTCTATTTCGGCAAGATCACCATCGCGCTCTACTGGCTGGTGCAGGTCGCACTGCTGGGCGGCCCCCGGCTCGCCTACCGGTACTTCAAGTTCTCCCGCTCGCGCAGCCATGCGGCGCGCGAGGCCTCCCTGCCCGCCCTGCTGCTGGGACGCGGTTTCGAGGTCGAGATGGTGATCAGGGCGATGGAGTCCGGCACCATGCGCAAGCTGCGGCCCGCCGGCATCCTGTCGCCGCGCGCCGACGACCTGCACCAGTCGATCCGGGGCGTGCCGGTGCTGGGCCTGCTGGCGGACATCGAGCGCATCGCGGGCGACGCCGCCGAGCGCGGCGAGGGTTTTCGCCGGATCGTCGCGACGCCGAGCGCGCTGCTGCCCGAGGCGGAGCCCGACAAGTGGCTCGCCCGCACCCGCAAGCTGTCGCTGCCGATCTCGCGCATCGAGACGCTGGGCGAAGGCGTGCGCGACACCGAACTCGCCCCCCTCGAGATCGAAGACCTGCTGGTGCGCTCGACCGTGCGGATCGACCGCGACCGGCTCGGCGCCTTCCTCAAGGGCAAGCGCGTCATCGTGACCGGCGGCGGCGGCTCGATCGGCTCCGAGATCTGCCTGCGCTGCGCCGCCTTCGGCGCCGCCGAACTGCTGATCGTCGAGAGTTCGGAACCTGCGCTGTTCCAGGTCACCGAGCAGCTCATCGCCCAGGCGCATGACACGGTGGTTTCCGGCGCGCTGGCCGACGTCCGGGACCGCGCCCGGATCACCCCGCTCTTCGCCGCCTTTGCGCCCGACATCGTCATCCATGCCGCGGCGCTGAAGCATGTGCCCTATCTCGAGGCGGACTGGAGCGAGGGCGTCAAGACCAACATCTTCGGCTCGGTCAACGTCACCGATGCCGCGATCGTCGCCAACGCCAAGATCTTCGTGCTGATCTCCACCGACAAGGCGATCGAGCCCGTCTCGATGCTGGGCGCGACCAAGCGCTTCGCCGAGATGTACGCCCAGTCCCGCGATGCGGAGTTCGTCGCGGCGGCCGCGGGCATGAGGCTGGTGGCCGTGCGCTTCGGCAATGTGCTGGGGTCCGTCGGGTCGGTGGTGCCCAAGTTCAAGGCGCAGATCGCGCGCGGCGGGCCCCTGACGGTCACCAGCCCCGACATGATCCGCTATTTCATGACGATCCGCGAAGCCTGCGACCTCGTCCTCACCGCAGCCTCGCATGCCCGTTCGGACGGGCCGGAATCCGAGCGCGCCGCCGTCTACGTCCTGAAGATGGGACAGCCCGTCAGGATCATGGACCTGGCCGAGCGGATGATCCGGCTGGCCGGCTTCGAGCCGGGCGAGGACATCGAGATCGCGGTCACCGGCGTGCGTCCGGGCGAGCGGCTGAACGAGATCCTGTTCGCCCGCGACGAGCCGATGGCCGAGACCGGCCTCGACGGCGTGATGGCGGCCAAGCCCGTCTTCGCCAACCGCGCCCGCCTCCAGGCCTGGCTGCTGCGTCTCGAAGCGGCGCTGAAGGGCGACGACCGCGTTGCCGCCGACGCGGTTCTGGACGAGGCGATCCCCGATTTCAGCCGGCGTCAGAAGACGCCGCCAGCCGCTCCAGGGCTGCCCGCGTCGCAAGCGGCGGCCGCCAGCCTGCCCTGAGCAGCCCATCCGGCGGCGCCACGAGACTGCCGCTGAGCTTGAGGAAGGCCTCCTCG
>NNBT01002045.1_pt1 | contig 45381 bp, 42 predicted proteins | sample 1173831 | NCBI WGS metagenome assembly NNBT01 (sample SAMN07173936, study PRJNA388173) | plant metagenome | isolation source: symbiotic tissue sample KVJ10 | place: Norway: Troms, Kvaloya island | reverse complement strand
CCGCGCCGCGCCCCGGCGAGGCCTGGCTKGGYTTCGRGCCCGMCCGCGCCGAACGCCGGCYAGACCAACCGGCCCTCAACCTCAGCCCCGGCGGCGACCTCGCGGAGGCGGCAGCGAACCTCTTTGGCCATCTGCGCGCACTCGATGCGCTCGGCCCGGCGGTGATCGCGATCGCGCCGATTCCCACCGACGGGCTCGGCGAGGCGATCAACGACCGGCTCCGGAGAGCCGCCGCGCCGCGGTAATCAGGAGCGCCATCGCTCAACCCACGTCATTGCGAGCGCAGCGAAGCAATCCAGGGTGACGTCGAGCGAGACGGTTCTGGATTGCTTCGCTGCGCTCGCAATGACGGTGAGGCGTCGGGGAGAAGCCCGGGCAGTCTTGCACTCCCGCAAGATTTCAGCTTGCCTGCGCGACCGCGACGACAGGGCCCCGCATGAACCTCAATCTCGCCTGGGACGATTTCCGGCTGATCAAGGCCATTTCCGACCATGACGGGCTGACCGGCGCGGCGGCCGCGCTCGGCGTCAATCATTCCACCGTGTTTCGCCGGCTGGGGCAGATCGAGGAGCAGGTCGGGCTCCAGCTCTTCGAGCGCCGCAAGACCGGTTATGTCGCGACGGTGGCCGGCGTCGAGATGGCGGCGCTTGCAGGCCGGGTCGAGGACGATGTCGCCGCCTTCAGCCGCCGGCTCGCGGGCCGCGATCTTGCGCCTTCCGGCGAGTTGCGGATCACCACCACCGACACGCTCTATCTCAACCTGCTGCTGCCGATCTTCGCCGCCTTCCGCACACTCCACCCGGCGATCCGGCTCGACATCGTGATCGGCAACCAGGCGCTGAACCTGTCCAAGCGCGACGCCGACATCGCCATCCGCGCCAGCGACGCGCCTGGCGAGACGCTGGTCGGGCGGCGGCTGGCGACGCTGAACTGGGCGATCTACGGCAACGCCGCCGCCAAGGCGGACCCGGCCGATCTGTTCGCGCGCGACTGGGTCGCGCTCGGCGACGCGCTCGGGCATGTGAAGGCGGCACGCTTCGTCCGCGACAAGGTCGCGCCGGAGCGCATCGCCCTGAAGAGTTCGGCCGTGCTGGGGCTTGCCGAGGCGGTCGAGCAGGGGCTCGGCATCGGCCCCCTGCCCTGCTTCATCGCCGACCAGCGGCCGGGGCTGGCGCGGCTGCTCCCGCCCGATCCGGATTTCGCGGCGGGGCTGTGGATCCTGACCCATCCCGACATCCGCAACGCCCCGCGCGTGCGCGCCTTCATGGATTTCGTCGGCGGCGAACTGGCGAAGAAGCGGGCCCTGATCGAGGGGACGACCGTATAGGCTCCCGAGCGTGCCGCGTTATCGCGCAAACCTCCTCGTCATCCCGGGCTTGCCCCGGGATCGATCGGAGGGCTCCGGAGCTCTCTGATGGATCCCGGAGCTGCGCTGCTCCGCAGCTTGTCCGGGATGACGGCGTGTTTCCGTGTGAAGCCTGTAGGCGCTAGCCGATCTCCACCACGACCCGCCCGCGCACCTTCCCGTCGACGATCGCGCGGCCGGTCTCGATCACCTCGCTCAGCGGGATGCGCGTCGTCATCAGCGCGAGGCGGTCGCGGTCGAGGTCAGCAGCCAGCCGGGCCCAGGCCTCGAGGCGGCGCGGCTTCGGGCACATCACCGAATCGATGCCGAGCAGGGCGACGCCGCGCAGGATGAAAGGCGCGACGGAGGCCGGCAGGTCCATGCCCTGGGCGAGACCGCAGGCGGCGACGGCGCCGCCGTATTTCGTCATCGAGAGCAGGTTGGCCAGCGTGTGCGAGCCGACCGCGTCGACGCCGGCGATCCAGCGCTCCTTGCCGAGCGGGCGGCCGGGCGCCGACAGCTCCGTGCGGTCGATGATCTCGGCGGCGCCGAGACTCTTCAGATACTCCGCCTCCTCGGCCCGGCCGGTCGAAGCGATGACATGCCAGCCCGCCTTGGCCAGCAGCGCGACCGCAACCGAGCCGACGCCGCCAGCGGCGCCTGTCACGACCACCGGCCCGTCAGCGGGCTTCAGCCCGTGCTTCTCCAGCGCCAGCACGCAGAGCATCGCCGTGTAGCCGGCGGTGCCGATCGCCATCGCCTCGTCGGGGTTGAGGCCCGCCGGCAGCGGCACCAGCCAGTCGCCCTTCACCCGGCTCTTCTGGGCATAGGCGCCCAGATGCGTCTCGCCCGTGCCCCAGCCATTGAGGATGACGAGGTCGCCCGGCTTGAAATGCGGATGGTCGGCGGTCTCGACCCGGCCGGCGAAATCGATGCCGGGGATCATCGGCCAGCGCCGGATGACGGGCGCGCGGCCGGTGATGGCCAGCCCGTCCTTGTAGTTCACCGTGGAATGCGTGACGCGCACCGTGACGTCGCCCTCCATCAGCTCGCTCTCGGCGAACTCCGTGAAGGCGAGGTTGGGGCCGGTCTCGCCCTTGGTCGCGACGAGGGCCTTGAAGCTGGACATGGGCTCATCCTCCGGACTGTCGTTTCCGGCAGCAGATACGCAGCGCAGGCCGCGGGGCAAGCCCGCGCCGTGTGCGCCTTTCGTCAGGCCGGCTGCGGCACCCCGCGCTCGACCGGCTTCTCGACGATCGGCAGGTTGATCAGCGCAGACGCAATGCCGAGCGCGACCGAGAGCCACCACACGATGATGTAGGAGCCGAAGGCCTCGTAGAGCAGGCCGCCGAGCCAGACACCCAGGAAGCCGCCGACCTGGTGCGAGAAGAAGGCGAAGCCGTAGAGCATCGCCATGTATTTCGTGCCGAACATCAGCATCACCAGCGAGGAGGTCGGCGGCACGGTCGAGAGCCAGAACAGGCCGATGACGATGCCGAAGCCGATCGCGGTGGCCGGGCTCGGCGGCAGCAGGATGAACACGGCGATCGCCGCCGCGCGGCCGAAATATATCCAGGCCAGCAGATGGCGCTTGGGCATCCGCGTCGAGAGCCAGCCCGAGGAGAGCGAGCCGGCGGCGTTGGCGAGCCCGATCACCGCCAGCGTCCAGCCGCCGACCCAGGCCGGCAGGCCCATATCCCTGAGATAGGCCGGCATGTGGACGGTGATGAAGGCGAGCTGGAAGCCGCAGGTGAAGAACCCCGCGACGAGCAGCACATAGCTGCGGTGGCGGAACGCTTCGGTCAGCGCCTGTGCGATCGACTGGTTGGGCAGGTTAGCGGCCGAGGCCTGGACCGCGCCGCCAAGTTTGCGGGTGGAGAGGAAGATCGAGAGCGGCAGGATCGGCAGCAGCGTCAGCGCGAACACCACCAGCGCCTGGTTCCAGCCGATCTGCTCGATCAGGATGTTGCCGATCGGCGGGTAGAGGAACTGGCCGAAGGAGCCCGCCGCCGTGCCCGCGCCGAACGCCATCGGCCGCCAGGATTCGGGCAGGAGCTTGCCGAAGGCGGCGAGCACGAGATTGAACGAACAGGCCGAGAGGCCGAAGCCGATCAGCACGCCGGCGCCGAGCTGGAGCTCCAGCGGCGTCGAGGCATAGGCCATCACCACCAGCCCCGCGCCATAGAGCAGCGCGCCGACGCAGAACACCTTGACGATGCCGAAGCGGTCGGCGATGGCGCCCGCAAAGGGTGCGCCCAGCCCCCAGAGCAGGTTCTGGATCGCCAGCGCCAGCCCGAAGGTGTCGCGCCCCCAGCCGAACTGCACGGTCATCGGGATCTGGAACAGGCCGGCGCTGGCGCGCGGCCCGAAGGTGATCAGCGCGATCAGGCAGCCGGCCGCGACGATGATCTCCGGCGCATGGCTGCGCCCCGTTGCAGCCTTCGAGGCGACGCTCATGACGAATCTCCGAAAGCCGATCGGGGGATGTGTGCCTGCACGTTACCGCCGATGGCCGCGAAGCGACAACGCGAATTCGTGGCCCGGCGCATCACGCGATTGCATGGGAGGAACCTGTTCCCTCCCCCCGCTTGCGGCGGGGAGGGAGACGGAGGGCACGCTTCCGCAGCGTGTCACATCAACCACCCCCGCCCGCGTTAACCCGCGCTCAACCCTACCGGGGTGATAACGAAAGCATGCGAAAGCGTGCCGCTGGCGCGCCGTCGCGGCCCTCGTGTTCGGGTGGTGTGTAGCCTTGAGTCATTTGCGTTTGCGCGGGCGTCGGAGACGCAACCGGTCTGTCGGGCTGAAATGGGCCCTGGCGACGGTTGCGCCCTGGGCGTTGTCGGCGGGGATGCTGGTGTCGTTCACCGCCTCGGCCGGCCAGAACTTCAGCCTGGACGCGCTTCCCACCACCTCGCTCTTCCGCGCCCCGCCCGGCCCCGCCTCCGAGCTTGAGGAAGGGCCCTCGATGCTGATCGCGGCCAGCGCCTTCCGCCTGCCAGGCCTGTCCCTGTCCTCGGCGATCCGCCAGGCGCATCTCTCCTTCGAGGATCCCGAGCGGCGCGTCGCGATCGATCCGCGCCAGCCGCGCGAGGAGATGAAACGCACCGCGTCGGGCTTCCCCGAGGTCGACCGCTCCGCCAAGGGCGACCCGCTGCCGCGGCTGCGCCCCAGCATTTCCGCGCAGGCGCCGCGCGAGCTCGAGCGCGTCGTCTTCGGCGACAACCAGCCGCGCTTGATCTCGGGCGGCTTCTCGCTGGAGGCGATGCGCGAGGCGGAAGGCATCATCGGGCCGCCGGTCGGGTTCGAGCCGCATACCGACGACCAGGGCCTGACCGACCCGGCCCTCTCCGATTCCTCGCCCGATGCGCTGGCGTCCGGCCGCACGACGGCCAGCCCCTTCGGCAACGTCCCGCGCACGATCGACGGCGCGACGCCCGGCGTCGCCACTGCCAGCGCCCAGACCTCCTCGACGCCGTCGGTGTCCTACAGCGTTACCACGCTGGTGCCGGCGCTGGTCGCACCGGCTGCCCCGGAAGCGCCGGGCCTCAGCGTGCGCGCCCCGTCGGTCGCGCGGCGCGGGGCCGGGGCCGAGAGCGGCGCCCGCGAGATCTATACCGGGCTGATCGCGACCGCCGACATGGCGCGCCAGCAGCGCTGTTTGGCCGAGGCGGTTTATTTCGAGGCGCGCTCTGAATCCGACGAGGGCCGCGCCGCCGTGGCGCAGGTCGTGCTCAACCGGGTCAAGAGCGGGCTCTACCCCGACAGCGTCTGCGGCGTGGTCTACCAGAACAGCAACCGCCATCTCGCCTGCCAGTTCACCTTCACCTGCGAGGGCAAGTCCCTGCGCATCACCGAGCCCGCGCCTTGGCGCGACGCGGTCCGCATCGCCCGCGAGGTCTATGACGGCACGACCTACCTCCCCGACGTCGGCGCCTCGACCCACTACCACGCGCAATATGTGCGGCCGTACTGGGCCAAGAAGCTCAAGAAGATGGACACGATCGGCCAGCATGTTTTTTACAAGCTGCGGCCTGGGCAGACGTGAGGGGGTGGGGAAGCCCCATCGCTGATTTCATCGCACAACCGCGAGTTGCCAAAGCAGCTTGGGCTGCCCCTCAATGCGCAATGTCCTGCCTCACGTGGTTGCCAAGGGCGCGGTTGCCTTAAAGGGGTGATTCGCCGGAAGGCGGGATTGACCTGCCCATTTGGCCGCTAGGTAGCCTTCCACCAGCCGCGCTTCGTAGGAACTGATCTCCCGGTTCAACAGCGCGAACTCCTGCATCGCGCCAGACCACAGATCGTTTGCGGCGGGTCGGCCAAAGAGCAACGCGCTGGCGGTCGCTCCGGCGGGGCCCACTGTGACACCTTGGGTGAGCATGGCCTGTCCATCGGCGCGAACGAATGAGGGCGCCATGGAGCCTGTTGTGTAAGGCGTCTGGGCAATGGCGATCACGTCTTTGTCGGCGATCGAGAACCCGGTGCTGTTCTGCTCGCGACGAAAATGGCGCAGCGTGCCGTTGCCGCAGCCAAGGCGTCCAAAACTGACGCTGGAGGCGTCAGCGTAGCCGAAAATATAGCGGAACCCCGTTGCTGAAGCGGCCGATGCGTAGAATGCGCCGATCATCGTCATAGCGCCTGCTGCCAATGGCAGCGATGAGGCATTGGCGATCACCATCCGATCATCCACGCCGTCGGCGATCAGCGCAGGCAGTCCGTTGCGCCCAGTCAGACTGTAGGTAGGCCGCTGTGACGACGTGGCCTGGCTCGCATGGCGACCAAAACCGCTCTTATCATTGATCTGCGAGCACGCTCCGGAAACCTCCGTTATCGTGGCGGAATCGGCCACATCGAACCAGATCGACAAGCCCGAACCGAGCGATGAAAGGCTCCAGTCTGCCAGATTGGGCACCTTGGTCACCGAGATCGCCTTTGTGACAGCCGGAGCGAACCAATCCACGGCCTGGACCAGGACGACCCCGGCAGGCGCCTGCGGCAGCACCTCGATCGAGTCCCCGATGAGCGAGTAGCCTTCCGGCGAGGCGAGCAGGCGCCACTCCCTGATCTGGCGCGACGCGCTGAGTGCGATCACGGTCGTCTGTGTATTCGATGCCTTTTGCGTGGAAGGGGTATCGATCGTGAATGGTCCGAACTCCCGCAGGAAGTGAGCACCGGTGTTCGGCCATTGCCCGGTAGATAGCTTGTTTTGAGCGTCTATGGCGTTGCCGCCGGTATTGTTCTGGTCCCAGTAACCGATTTCGCAGACACGTTCATCTCGCGCCCACGCCGCGATCCGGCTGATCCAGTACTCCGCGCCATCAAGATTGACGCCGAACTCGTCGAGGGCCACGAGCTTGTTATGTGCCGCCGCAAATGTCTTGACCCAGTCGAGCGAGCGCCCGCCGCCGGTGAACTTGTAGTCGACCACGCCCTTGATCTTGGCTTCGATCGTTGTGCCGCTGTTGGGATCGACGTCGAGCCGCTTGATCAGATAGGCGTCCATGCCGATGACGTCGACATAGGCATCGCCGGGCCACGCCAGTTCCGGATCGGAGGACCCGAACCAGCTGTTGGGCGTCCAGTGGATGCGAAATTTGGATGATTGCGCCCTGAAAACCCCAACCACCCGCTGAAACGCCGTGATGTAGTCGGGGATCAGCGCGGGCGCCGCAGTGAAGGCCGACCAAGCATAGTAACTTGATGCCGGATAGAGGTTCATTTCCCAAAAGAGACGCATATCGATGTGATCAGCGTCGGGAGTAGCCTCCAACATCGCCGAAGCGACACTGGCGTAGTAGCTGTCACCAGCGCCCGAGGCGACGTCCGACAGCGAGACCCCCGATGACGGCATGCCAACTGCCCAGCGGATCGGCCGCTTCATGGCTCCCTGCGTGGCCGCCTGTTCCTCTGCTACCGAAACCAGACCTGCCCAGGACGAAGCCTCGATGAAGGCGATCATTCCGCCGGTTGGCCGACTCACCCAGTTCTCCCAACCCTCAAGTTCGCTGCCAGGAGGATTCGAGCGTGCGGCGAGCGGTATGAGCCCTGGTGTGACCTCGAGCGACGTCAGTGTCGCGCTGAAAGACTGGCTCTGCATAATATACCCCCGGTATCAATAATAATCATTACACAACTCCAGCGTTCATTTTGTCGTGTGACTGTCAATGCCCCAACGACAGGGATCGTCCCGATCCCTCAATGCGAAGGGCGAGCTAACGTCGGATAGCTTAGGGCCTTCCACCCGCCACTATGTCGCGGCGGGGGCGCGTGGCGTTTGCTGGCGGCGGCCCCTATCCTTCCGCAGAGGAATGGATGGAGCCCGCCGATGACCGATGCGACCTCGCCGCTCAAGACCGACATCTCCCGCATCCTGGCCTGGTCGCTGTTTCTGCCCATCCTCTGTGCCTGGCCGTTCCTGTCGGCGATGCCGCTGTTCACGCTGTTTGGCGGGGGGCTGTCGGTCCTCGACTTTTCGATCAATGTCGTGATGCTGCTGTTCGGCTTCTGGCCGGTGATGGCGCTCTATGGCGCATTCGTGCTGCTGCGGGTCGAGGGCGTCGGCAGCCCGCGAAGCACGCGCGGCGGGCGCGGCCTGTTTCTGGGCGGCTATGCGACCGTTTGGACGGGGCTCTACCTCGTGATCGCCTTCGCGCGGCCGTAACGGCCGGGCATCGCGGCGGCTTTGCCCGAAGCGCGGAGCCCGGAATTCGTGAGCCGCTATTTCCGGGCGAAGCGGGACAGGCTGACATCCGCGTCGATCCAGCCCAGTTCGGCGAAGAGGACGCCGAGCACGATGATCAGAACCGCCGCGCGGATGAGATAAGCCGCGCCAGCCCACAACCTGTCCGCAAGCAAGGTTCCGCTCCCCCAAAGCCCATCCGGGCTCGCCATCGCGGAAAAGAGGTATCGTAGCGTCAAGTTGATTTCAATCTTCACGCGTATCTTAACCTTACCGCAACCATCAGTAACCAAACGCCGATCCATGGCGTCCGGGCCGTCGTGGCGTCGGCGGGCCGCAGGCCTGCTGCTGGCATGGATCATGCGAGGCCGTGCCCCATGGAGAGGGTTCAACCGCTCATCGAGGCCGTGACGGCCTATGCGGCGCGCCAGGCCACGGCGGAGACGCTCGGCACGATCGCAGCCGCCTTCGCGCTCGGCTACCTGCTGCGCGCGCTGATCTCGCGCCGGCGCCGGAAGGCTGCCCGCCGGGAGGCGCGCGGCTGGTAGGCGGCGGGGATGGCGGCCCGGCGGCGAAACACGGCGAAAACCCGCTCAAATGCGATGTTTGCGCTTCACGCAACGTCAAACTGCATGAATCCGTGGCGGCGCTGCGAACTGGTTAATTTTACCTTGTTTTGGCGTTTACCTTGCGTTCATCACTGTTTCGCGGCTTTCTCCGGCCAACGAGCGGCGCATGGCGTCGCGGGGTTTGGCGGGACAGGTCGGACATGACGCACAAGGTTCTCACCGTTTCGGCGCTGGCGGCTTCGGCCTTCTCGACCGCGCTGCTGCTCGGCGCGAGCGCCGCCCAGGCTGGTGGCTGCTACGGCTCCTCCTGCCGCCCGGCGCCCTGCCAGGGCAGCGCCTGCTACAATCTGGTCGCGACCCCGCCGGTCTATGACACCATCGCCGAGACGCAGCTGGTGCGGAAGGCGCAGACGCAGCGCCGCGTCATCCCCGCGCAGTACGACTACGTCACCGAGAAGGTGATGATCCAGCCGGCCCGGCAGATCCCGCATCACCGCCCGGCGCAGTATTCGTCGGTCTCGGAGAAGGTTCTGATCTCGCCCGGCGGCAAGCGCTGGGAGGTTTCGACCGACGCCCATGGCCGCACCACCGGCTGCTGGGTCTACGACCAGCCGCAATACGGCTTCCGCCAGCGCACCGTCGAGGTGTCGCCGGCCAGCGTCGAATACGAGACGATCCCTGCCGTCTACACCCAGCGGCAGCGCAAGGTGATGGTGCAGCCGACGCAGGTCGTCGCCGAGACCATCCCCGCCGTCTACGAAACCCGCCATAGCAAGGTGCTGGTGAGCCCCGGCTCGCAGCAGTGGCAGAAGGCCGGCTACTGAGTTCTATCGCCTACGTTTCTCTATGCAGACCCATTGACTACGGAAAAGACCACTCAAACCCCGGCTCGCGCCGGGGTTTTTTTTGGGCGGCTTCGGTTCGGTGGCTTGGGGAAGCGATGACTGCGGTGCTGCATTCTGACGGCCATTTCGCACCGCGCGCGTCATTCCGGACGAAGCGCAGCGGAGCTCCGGAATCCATCATAGAGCCAATTCCGGCGACGGATGAGCTTTACGATGGATTCCGGGGCAAGCCCGGAATGACGGCCGTTGTTTTGGTGGAGAGGGTGGGGTCTAGCGGCAGGCCTGCCGGAGCGCCCTACCCCAGCCCGCCCATCATCAGCGCGAGCACGCCGACGCCAAGGAAGAAGGCGAGCATGCGGGCGGGCATGCGCACGAGCGCGCCGGGTGATCGCCCCAGCGCGAAGCCCGCGACGATTTCGGTGACGCCGAGCGCCAGCAGCACGAGGACGAAAGGTGGAAAGGTGGCCGACGGCACGATCCAGCCGGCCTTGAAGAGGCCCGCGACGATCGCGCCGAGCGAAACGCCGAACGCGACGAAAAGCAGTTCGACGCGCGTGAACCGCATGATGAAATCAGCGCCGGCGGAAGTTCTGGTTGCGCGGCGGGCCACCCGGTGCGGGGCCGGCGGTCTTCTGGCGGAAGTTGATGCGGCCGCGATCGAGATCGTAGGGCGACATCTCCACGACCACGCGGTCGCCGGCGATGGTGCGGATGCGGTTCTTCTTCATCTTGCCGGCCGCATAGGCCAGGATGATGTGGTCGTTGTCGAGCTTCACCCGGTAATTGCCGTCCGGCAGCACTTCGACCACCGTTCCGTCGAATTCGAGCAGTTCTTCTTTAGCCATTCTGTCGTCCTTCGTGTGCCCGTTGGCGCTGGGGCAGGATCGCGCTGGCGATCCTGCCCTGCTCAAGCGTGATGCGCGTCAGTTCGCGCGCCGCCGGGCGCCGTTGGTGCGTGGTTGCTGTGTTCTTTGCTGCAAGAACGCGACGCCGCCAAGCCCTTCCTTGGCGGGAGCGGCGTCTTTTCGCGGGGCCGGAGCCTCGCTGCGCTGCGGCCGGTCGTTGCGGGGCGCGTCGGAGCGCGGTCCACCGGCAGGCTTGGCCGCCTGGGGACGCCCCGAGCGCTCGCCCTGCGGGCGCCCCTGCTCGCGACCGCCGCCGCCGGGCTGGCCGCGTCCGCCGCGACCCTGGTTCTGGGGCGGCTTCTTCGGCGTGCGCCCGTCCCAGTAAGGAACCTCGCCCATCGGGGTGATGGCGACGCGCGTCAGCTTCTCGATGGCGGCGAGGTCGCCGCGCTCCTCGGGCGTGCAGAAGGCGATGGCGATGCCGGATGCGCCGGCGCGCGCGGTGCGGCCGATGCGGTGGACATAGGTCTCGGCGACGTTGGGCAGGTCGTACTGCACGACATGGCTGATGCCGTCGACATCGATGCCGCGGGCGGCGATGTCGGTGGCGACGAGGATGCGCAGCTCGCCGTCACGGAAGGCGCCGAGCGCCCGCTCGCGCTGGCCCTGGCTCTTGTTGCCATGGATCGCGGCCGACTTGATGCCGGAGATCTCGAGCTGGCGGACGACCTTGTCGGCGCCGTGCTTGGTGCGGGTGAAGACGATGGCGCGCTCCATGTCGGGGCCGCTCAGGGTCTTGGCCAGCAGGGCCGGCTTCTCGCCCGGCGAGATGAAGATGACGCGCTGGTCGATCTTCTCGGCGGTCGTCGCCACCGGCGCGACCGAAACCTCGACGGGATCGGTCAGATAGGCCGAGGCGATCTCGCGGATCGGCTTGGGCATCGTCGCCGAGAACAGCAGGGTCTGGCGCTTCTTGGGGATCAGGGTGGCGATGCGGCGCAGCGCATGGACGAAGCCGAGATCGAGCATCTGGTCGGCCTCGTCGAGGACGAGATATTCGATCTCGCGCAGCGAGACGGCACGCTGGTCGACGAGATCGAGCAGGCGGCCGGGCGTGGCGACGAGGATGTCGACATGCTGGCCGAGCGCGCGGATCTGCTTGCCGACAGGCACGCCGCCGAAGACGACGGTCGACTTGATGGTGGTGAACTGGGCGTAGGCGCGGATCGAGGTCTCGATCTGGGCGGCGAGTTCACGCGTCGGCGACAGGATCAGCGCGCGAACCGAGCGCGTCTCCATGCGGCGCGGCTGGGACAGAAGGCGCTGGATCAGCGGCAGCGCGAAGGCGGCCGTCTTGCCGGTGCCGGTCTGGGCGGCGCCGAGAAGGTCGCGGCCCTGGAGGATCGAGGGAATCGCCTGGGCCTGGATCGGCGTGGGCGTCGTGTAACCTTCGGAGGCGAGCGCCTTGAGAAGCTGCTCGGCCAGGCCGAGGTCGGTGAATTGAGTCAAAACAGGTCTTTCCGGACGCCGCGACGCAAGGGGCACATGTGGATTTCGGCCGTGCCGCCGGATTGCGTCCGGCCTTGAATATTCTGGATCGTTCCCGCCGGCGAACCGCTAATCCACAGCGCCGGGAGGTGTCTTCGGGAGAGTCTTGGGTGGTGAAAGCCGGGCGGGCGCACAGGGCGCCCGCCCGGCCTGTCTTGTTCAGTCTCAGGCGATGGCGAGGTTGCCGGCCGAGGACTTGCCGGTCTTGCGATCGGCGATCAGCTCGTAGGACACGACCTGGCCTTCGACCAGTTCGCGCAGGCCGGCCCGCTCGACGGCGGAGATGTGGACGAAGATGTCCTGCCCGCCGTTCTCAGGGGTGATGAAGCCGTAACCCTTGGTGGCGTTGAACCACTTGACGGTGCCCTTATCCATGGAAGGTAGTCCTTACGTTTCAGATCCGCGTATGTGAGGAAGACACGGCGCGGCGCGCGGACGCCTGCCATGGTCTTGTAGTCGATGTGTGGTGGATCTGAATCGTGCCCGCCGACCGGGAAAACCCGCGCGGAGGATGGCCAGAACCCGGCCGCATCTCGTCTTACATGGGTTGAGCTAGCACAAATTGCAACGCGGGTCCAGCGGAGGGACCGCAAGCGCAGAAGGCGGCGGGCTCGGGTGAGCCCACCGCCTTTCATGTGTCCGTTGTCGAAACCTCAGCGCGGGCAGACCGCGCCCGTCTCGGCCCAGGCCCTGAACAGCGCGCCGAACTGGTCCTGCGTGCCCGGCGCCGGCTGGCGGCCGGCGCCGGGGCGCCAGGCCCAGCCGACCAGCGTGTCCTCGCTGACATGCTTGATCAGCGCGGCCATGTCGCGGCTGCCGTTGCGGTTGGGGTCTTTCATCTGCTCACAGATCTGGCCGAGCGTCTTGCCCTCCCAGGCCATCGAGGCCGGGGCGAGCGCCCAGTGGCCGTCGCCGGGCACGCGGGCGGGGTCGAAATTCTCCTTGCCGTGGCAGGTGGTGCAGGCCATGGCCGGCGCGCCGTGCCCGTCCTTGCCGCGGACCACGAGCGGCTGGTGCGGGCGCTGCGCGTCGGTCTGGCGCGGGCGCTCGGTCGCCGGGTGGCAGTTCACGCAGCGCGGATGCTGCAGCACCTTGCCCATCTCGGTGAAGAGCGCGGCCGAGCGCGCCTCGCGCTGGGCGATCGACTGGAAGCTGTCGACCGGCCGCAGCGTGCCGGCGGGCGGCGTCGGAGTCTGGGCCGTGGTGATGGCCGTGCCAGCGAGCGCGAGCCCGAGGCCGGCCACGACGGCCAGGACCGTGTGGGGTCGCAGCATCACACCATCCCCCCAACCATCGGCAGCTGGCGCGGACGCCCCTGGCCGAGACGGGCGAGTGCGTTGGCGACCGCAGGGCCGATCGGCGGCACGCCGGGTTCGCCGACGCCGGTCGGCTTCTCCGTCGAGGCGATGATCTTCACCTCGACCTCCGGCATCTCGTGGATGCGCAGCGAGCGGTAGCTGTCGAAATTGGTCTGCACCGGCTTGCCCTTGTCGAGCGTGATCGCGCCGTACAGCGCATGGCCGAGGCCGAAGCCGATGCCGCCCTCCATCTGCGCGCGGATGACGTCAGGGTTGACCGCGATGCCGCAATCGATCGCGCACCAGACCTTGTGGACCTTGGGCTCACCGTCGGTGCCGACGGACACCTCGGCGATCTGGGCGACGAAGGAGCCGAAGCTCTCCGTCACCGCGACGCCGCGCGCCCGGCCGTTGCCGGCGTCGGGGCCGGTCCATTTCGCCAGTTCCGCCACCGCCTTCAGCACGGCAGCCAGTCGCGGCTCCTTGCCCATCAGGGCAAGGCGCCCGGCGACGGGGTCCTGCCCCGCGGCCTGCAGCAGTTCGTCCATGAAGCACTCGACCGCGTAGGCGGTGTGGGTGTGTCCCACCGAGCGCCACCACAGGGTGGGCACGCCGACCTTGGTGGTGTGAACCTCGCAGCGGAAATCGGCGACCTCATAGGGCAACTCATTGGCGCCCTCGACCATCGTCGCGTCGACGCCGTCCTTCACCGTCATCGCCTCGAAGGGCGTGCCGAGGAAGAAGGACTGGCCGACGATGCTGTTGGTCCAGGCGGTGATCTTGCCGTCCTTCACCGCGCCGCGCAGGCGGTGGACGAAGAGCGGGCGATAGTGGCCGCCGGTCAGGTCGTCCTCGCGGGTCCAGACCAGCTTGACCGGCCGGTTGGGGCCGATCGCCTTGGCGCACATCGCCAGTTCCGCCGCCAGATGCTGGCTGACCTGGGCGCGCCGCCCGAAGGAGCCGCCGGCCAGCATGGTCTCAAGCTGGACCTTTTCGGGCGGCAGTTCGAGGATCGTGGCGATGGTCATGTGCTCGGTCGTCTGGAACTGGCTGCCGAAGCGGGCGAGCGCGCCCTGCGCATTCCATTCGAGATAACCGTCGAGCGGCTCCATCGGCGCATGCGCCAGATAGGGGAAGACGTATTCGGCCTCGATGACGCGCTCGGCTTTTGCGAGCACGGCGTCCGCATCGCCATGGCGGCCGGCGACCTTGCCGGGCGTGCGGGCGAGCGCGCGGTACTCGGCGACGAGCTCGGCGCTGCCGCGCTTTTCGGCCTCGCTCTCGTCCCAGACGACCTTCAGCGCCTCGCGGCCCTTGAGCGCCGGCCACATGCCCTGCGCATAGACGGCGACGCCTGAGCCGATCTGCTTGACGTCGACGACGCCCTTGATCTTCAGGGCTTCCGTCGCATCGAAGCTCGCGACCTTGCCGCCGAAGCGTGGCGCCCGCGCCACGACGACCGTCAGCATGCCGGGCGCGCTGATGTCGATGGTGAACTGCGTCTTGCCGCGGGCCTTGTCGGCGCTGTCGAGGCGTTTGACTGCCCCTTCCTTGCCGATCAGCCTGAACTGCGCCGGCTGCTTCAGCGGTGCGTCGGTCGGCGCCGGCAGCTTTGCGGCGGCATCGGCGAACTCGCCGAAGCGGCCCTGCTTGCCGGAGGCGTGCTTGAGCACGCCCGCTTCGATGCTGATCTCACCGGCCGGCACCTTCCAGGCCTGGGCAGCCGCCTGCACCAGCATGATTCGGGCGGTCGCAGCCGCCTTGCGGATCTGCTCGAAGGAATTGGCCATGGCCGTGGAGCCGCCAGTGCCCTGCACACCAAAGGCGAGATTGGCGTAGAGCTTGACGTCGGCGGGCGCATGCTCGGCGCGCATCTGGCTCCAGTCGGCGTCCATCTCCTCGGCGACGAGGGTAGCGAGACCGGTAAAAGGCCCCTGCCCGAACTCGATATGCTTGACCAGGACGGTGACGCTGCTGTCGGCGCCGACGCGGATGAAGGCGTTGGGCGCGAAGGCGGCCGCGCCGCCGGGCCTGAAGGCCTGGGCCGCGCCGGACTGCGCGCGCGCGGCCTTGGGAAGCTGCAGCGCGATGACCAGGCCGCCGGCACCAGCCAGCAGCGAGCGGCGCGACAGGGTGAGATCGTGGGCGGTCATGCTCAACCCTCCAGCGTGCGGGCGGCGGCGTGGATCGCCGTGCGGATTCGGGCATAGGTGGCGCAGCGGCAGATGTTGCCGTTCATCGCGAGATCGATGTCGCGATCGCTGGGCTTGGGGTTTTCCTTCAGCAGGGCCACCGCGCTCATCACCTGGCCGGACTGGCAGTAGCCGCATTGGGGCACGTCGATCTTGTCCCAGGCGGCCTGAACCGCCCGCGCCTCCTTGCCATCTAGCGCCTCGATCGTCGTCACCTTGCCTTCGACGGCCGAGACGGGCGTGACGCAGGAGCGCACGGGCTGCCCATCGATCCAGACCGTGCAGGCGCCGCACTGGGCGACGCCGCAGCCAAACTTGGTGCCGGTCAGGCCGATATTGTCGCGGATCGCCCAGAGCAGGGGCGTGTCGTCGTCGACATCGACGCTATGGGTGCGTCCGTTGACGGTGAGGGTATGGGCCATGGCTGCCTCGCGGATGAAATGCGATGTGAAGAAGCGGAACGTCGCCGTGCCGCGGGGGTTATCTGAAAGCCCGATCCGGCGTAGCGTCCAACGGCGACCACGACGGCGATCGCTCGGATTAGACTTTCTGGATGAATTCAGTCTAGTTAGTAAAATCGCTCAAAGGCTGGAATTCGTCAAGAGTGAGAATGGACGACTCACGAGAATGTGCCCCGGCTCCGCCGGACGAGGCGGTGACGCGGATCGAGCAGATCGCCGACGCGGCGCTGCGGCGCTTCGCCCGCTATGGCTTCAAGCGCAGCTCGATGGACGACATCGCGCGCGAAGCCGGCCTCGCCAAGGCGACGATCTATCTGCATTTCAAGGGCAAGGACGACGTTTTCCGGGCCATGATCGCACGGTTCGCGGCTCGGGTCGCGACCCGCTGCGAGGCTGTGATGGCGCAGCCCCTGCCCTTTCCCGACAAGCTTGCGGCGCTGATGCTGGCGCATTTCGGCGCGGGCTACGCGGCCTTCGGCGATGGCGAGCATCTGCTCGAACTCAAGACGGTGATGGCCAGCATCGCGACGCGTGAGGCCCAGGCCTTCGAGCACATCTTCTGCAGCCATGCGACGGCGCTGCTCAAGCAGGCGTCCGCCGCTGGAGAGGTCTCGCTGGGGGCACTCCAAGCGGAACAGATCGTCGAGACGATGGCCCAGGCCGCGATCGGCGCGAAGATGGGCCCGCAGCCGTCGATCGCGGCCTATGAGGCCCGCCTGCGCGCGATCGCGGCGCTCGCGGCGCAGGCGGTGGCGAAGCGGTAGCCGCCACCTTCTCCGGCATGCCGGCAAGCACGCCCGAACGCCGCGTCGAAGCTTTGGAACCCTGGACAGCGCATCCAACTTGTTCCCGTTTTGGGAACATGATATGCATGGGTCATGCAGGTGATCGCACGCCGGACTTTACGGGAGTTCTGGGAGCGCGAACCCCATGCCGAGATGCCGCTGAGGGTCTGGTACACGATTGTCGATAAGGCGAATTGGACCGGCCCAGCGGACATCAAGGCCCAGTTCGGATCCACGGTCGATTTCGTCGGCGACAACCGCGTCATCTTCGATATCGGCGGCAACAAGTATCGGCTGATTGCCCACTTCGCCTATGCCTATCAGCGTGCGCTGATCAAATTCGTGGGAACCCACAAGGAATACGACCGGATCGACGCGGAGACCGTGTGATGCAGATGGACATGCGAGCGATCCGCACCGAGGCGGATTATGACTGGGCGCTGTCGGAGATCGAAGCCTACTTCGATCGCCAGCCGGAGCCGGGAACGGCGGAAGCCGACCGGTTCGATGTGCTGGCCGCGCTGCTGAAACTCTACGAGGACACGCATCACCCGGTCACCGCCCCCGACCCGATCGACATGATCCGGGAGTGGATGGCGATGCGCGGGCTGAGCCAGAACGATCTGGCGGTGCTGATCGGCTCCAGGCCGCGCGCCTCGGAAATCCTCAACCGCAAGCGCGCCCTGACCATGGACATGGTCTTCAAGCTCAACCGGGAGTGGGGCATCCCGGCCGACACGCTGATCGCACCCTACCCCCTGGCGGCCTGACCCGCTCCGCCGAGGCGCGAGCGGGTAACCGCCCCCGCCTCAGCCTTCCTTCGCGCGCACGGCGCCGAGTGCCGCCTGCGCCGCCGCCAGACGGGCGATCGGCACGCGGAAGGGCGAGCAGGAGACGTAGTCCAGCCCGATGCTCTCGCAGAAGCCGATCGAGGCGGGATCACCGCCATGCTCACCGCAGATGCCGAGCTTGATGTCGGGGCGAGCCTTGCGTCCGCGCTCGGCGGCGAGCTTCACCAGTTCGCCGACGCCCTCCTGGTCGATGGTGACGAAGGGGTCGGCGGCGAGGATGCCCTTGGCGGTGTAGGCGCCCAGGAACGAGGCCGCGTCGTCGCGCGAGATGCCGAGCGTTGTCTGGGTCAGGTCGTTTGTGCCGAATGAGAAGAACTCGGCGCTCTTGGCGATCTCCTCGGCGCGCAGCGCGGCGCGCGGCAGTTCGATCATGGTCCCGACCTGGTAGGTCAGATCGACCTTGCTCTCGGCGATCACCTCCCTGGCCATGGCGTCGATGCGCGCCTTGACGAGGTCGAGTTCGGCCACGCCCATGACCAGTGGCACCATGACCTCGGGGATCACGGCCTTGCCGGTTTCCCGGGCGGCGATCACGGCGGCCTCGAAGATGGCGCGCGCCTGCATCTCGGCGATCTCGGGATAGGCGATCGCGAGGCGCACGCCGCGGAAGCCGAGCATCGGGTTGAACTCGTGCAACTCGGCGGCGCGGTGCTTCAGCGCCTCGGGCGTGACGCCCAGCGCGGTCGCGACAGCGGCGATCTCGGCATCGCCATGCGGCAGGAACTCGTGCAGCGGCGGATCGAGCAGGCGGATGGTAACGGGGAGCCCGCTCATGATGGTGAAGAGCTGGACGAAGTCCTGCCGCTGCATCGGCAGCAGCTTGGCGAGCGCGGCGCGGCGGCCGGTATCGTCATGGGCGAGGATCATCTCGCGCACGGACTGGATGCGGTCCGCCTCGAAGAACATGTGCTCGGTGCGGCAGAGCCCGATGCCTTCGGCGCCGAATTCGCGCGCGGTGCGGGCATCGTCGGGCGTCTCGGCATTGGCGCGGACCTTGAGGCGGCGGACCTTGTCGGCCCAGCCCATCAGCGTCGCGAACTCGCCGGACAGCTCCGGCTTCTGCATCTTGACCTCGCCGAGCAGCACCTGCCCGGTGCCGCCGTCGATGGTCAGGAAATCACCTGCCTTGAGCGTGGTCTGGCCGACCGTCAGCGTGCCCTTGGCATAGTCGACGCGGATCTGGCCGGCGCCCGAGACGCAGGGCTTGCCCATGCCGCGGGCGACAACCGCTGCATGCGAGGTCATGCCGCCGCGCGTGGTCAGGATGCCCTCGGCGGCGTGCATGCCGTGGATGTCCTCCGGCGAGGTCTCGACGCGCACCAGGATGACCTTGCGGCCGGCCTTCTTCGCGGCTTCGGCATCGTCGGAATTGAAGACGATCTCGCCGGCGGCGGCGCCGGGCGAGGCCGGCAGGCCGGTGGTCAGAATGCGGCGCTCGGCTTTCGGGTCGATCATCGGGTGAAGGAGCTGGTCGAGCGCGCCGGGCTCGACGCGGCCGACGGCCTCCTCCTGCGAGATCAGGCCTTCGGTGGCGAGTTCGACCGCGATGCGCAGCGCCGCCTTTGCGGTGCGCTTGCCCGACCGGGTCTGCAGCATCCAGAGCTTGCCCTCCTGGATGGTGAACTCCATGTCCTGCATGTCGCGGTAGTGCTTTTCGAGGATGCCGTAGATGCGGCAGAGCTCGGCATAGGCCTCCGGCATCACCCGCTCCATCGAGGGCTTGTCGGAGCCGGCTTCCTTGCGGGCGATCTCGGTGATGTCCTGCGGCGTGCGGATGCCGGCGACGACGTCCTCGCCCTGCGCATTGACCAGGAACTCGCCATAGAGCGCGTTCTCGCCGGTCGAGGGATTGCGGGTGAAGGCGACGCCGGTCGCAGAGGTGTCACCCATATTGCCGAACACCATGGACTGGACGTTCACCGCCGTGCCCCAGGCGGCGGGAATGCTGTTGAGCTCGCGATACTTGATCGCGCGCGCATTCATCCAGGACGAGAAGACCGCGCCGACCGCGCCCCAGAGCTGGGCCTGCGGGTCCTGCGGGAACTCGCTGCCGAGCGTCTTCTTGACGATGTCCTTGTATTTTCCGACCAGAACCTTCCAGTCATCGGCGCTCAGATCGGTATCGAGATGATAGCCCTTGCGCTCCTTGTAGTCCTCGAGCGCTTCCTCGAAATGGCCGTGGTCGACGTCGAGGACGACGTTGGAATACATCGTGACGAAGCGGCGATAGCTGTCCCAGGCGAAGCGGGCATCGCCGGAGGCCTTGGCGACGGCCTCCACGGTGACGTCGTTCAGCCCGAGGTTGAGGACGGTGTCCATCATGCCCGGCATCGAGGCGCGGGCGCCGGAGCGCACGGACACCAGCAGCGGATTGGCGGGGTCGCCGAAGGTCTTGCCGGTCAGGCGGCCCATCTCGGCGAGTGCGGCCTGGGCCTGCGCCTCGAGCTCCGGCGGGAACTGCTTGCCGTTGTCGTAATACGCGGTGCAGACCTCGGTGGTGATGGTGAAGCCGGGCGGCACGGGCAGGCCGAGGTTGCTCATCTCGGCGAGGTTCGCGCCCTTGCCGCCGAGCAGGTTCTTCATGCCCGCCTCACCCTCGGCCTTGCCGTCGCCGAAGGTGTAAACCCATTTCCCGCCAGCCATCACAACAGCCCTTTCACGTCTTCCAAGCCGTGCGGAGAACGCGGCGGCCGGCAAATGGTTCGTGTGCGCCGCAACAACGTCGTCGCGGGGTGGTCATGCCGAAAAGCGGATGAACAATCAATGAGCCGAAGGGCGACCGCCGCACTTCACACCACGCTCCGTGGCGGCTTGAAGTGCAAGCCGCCAGCCAATAGGGTCTCGTTCAAGGCGAGACGAGACGCCTCCGGACCCGCGGAAAAGGTCTAACCTGCTCGGACATCGACGAACTGAAGCGTCTGCCCCTGTGCAGCCGATTGCGGGTCTTCGGCCTCATGCACTGGAGGCGTCATGTTACAACTGCCCCCCTCTCCCGATCTCGACCATCTGCGCAAGCAGGCCAAGCGCCTGCTGCGCGCCGCACGCGCCGGCACGAGCGAGGCGCTCCAACGCTTCGCCACGACTTTGCCGGCGGCACGCGAGTTATCCCTCGCCGCCCTGGCGCACCATCCGCTGCGGCTGCACGACGCGCAGTCGGTCGTCGCGCGCGAGCACGGCTTCCGCTCCTGGACCGAGCTCAAGCGCTATGTCGAATGGGCGCGCAGCGCCGCCGCAGAGCGGCTGTCGCGCTGGCTTCGCTTCGTCTTCGAGGGCCAGGCGCGCGAGCGGGCGCTGGCTCTGCGCATGCTCGCCGAGGAGCCCGCTTTGGTCTCCAGCGATCCCTGGTTGGCCTGCGTCGTCGGCGATGTCGGCCGGATCGAGCGTGCGCTCGCGGCTGATCCCGGCTTCGCCAATCGCCCTGGCGGGCCCTGGTCCATGCCGCCGCTCGCGGCCGTCACCTCGTCGCGACTGATCCGCGAACCCGGCTTCGAGGACAGGCTTCTGGCCAGCGCGCAACTGCTGATCGGCCATGGCGCCGATGTGAACGGCCGCTGGATCGATCCGCGCTTCCCGGATGATCCGCTCTCCGTGCTCTACGGCGCGGCCGGACGGACGCATCACGCCGGCATGACCGCGCTGCTGCTCGAGGCGGGGGCGAACCCGGACGACAATGAATCGCTCTATCATTCGGTCGAGAGCCAGGATCTGTCCTGCACCCGGCTGTTGCTTGCGGCCGGCGCGCGCGTCGCCGGAACCAACGCTGTCGCCCGCTCGCTCGACTACGACCGCCCCGAGGCGTTGCAACTGCTGCTGTCGCGGCGCGAAGAGCCGCCGGAGGCGCATTGGCTGCACCACGCCATGCTGCGGGGGCGCTCACTCGCCCATATCCGCGCCCTGGTCGAGGCCGGCGCGGATCTCGGCGCACGCGACCGGGAGGGGACGAGCGTCTACGCTTTCGCGAGCCGGCTGGGCCGCGAGGACGTGATAGCGCTGCTGCGCGAACGCGGCGTCGCCGATCTCTTGACCTCCGAGGAGGCGTTCGTCGCCGCCTGTGCCCGCTGCGACGAGGCCAAGGCGACAGCGATGCTGAGCGCCGCGCCGGATATGATCTCGCGTCTCAGCGAAGCCGAACTCAGGGCGATGCCGCAGCTTGCCGCCATCGGCCGGATGGAGGGCGTCAAGACGATGCTGGCGCTCGGCTGGCCGCGCGAGGTCAAGGAGGGGTGGCAGGCCACGGCGCTCAATCTCGCGATCTTCGCCGGTGACGCGGCGATGACGCGGCTGCTGCTGGAACAGGGTGCGGATTGGCGCACGCAGCATGGCTATGGCAGCAACGCGCTCGGCACGCTGTCCTTTGCCTCGCAGGCCGACGATATCGCCGAGCCGGCGCCGCGCGACTATCTCGGCTGCGCGATGGCGCTCGCCGACCATGGCGTGCCTGCGGCTGCGTTCGGCAGCTTTGGCTTCCCGGACGAGATCACGGACTGGCTGGAAGGGCAGCGTGCGGCCGAACCGGAGCTGTCGGCCGGCTAACCCGCTGACAAGGGGTGAGAGCGCCTCAGCGCGCTCTCGCCTTATCCCGCGCCTTCCTCGGCCAGCGCAGCGGCCAGTTGACGATCCGGTCGGGCACGTCGTCCTCGGGGACGTCGTCCTCGCTGGCGAAGACGCGGCCGCGTACCGCGACGCCGGCCTCGACCACGGTCTCGGGATCGCCCGAGACCAGCGGATGCCACCAGGGCAGGTCGCGCCCCTCGGCGACGAGGCGATAGGCGCAGGTCGGCGGCAGCCAGGGCAGCGTGCGCACGTCATGGGGCGTCAGCGTCACGCAATCGGGCACCTTGGCCGCGCGGTTGACGTAGTCCTTGCAGCGGCAGGTCTGCGCATCGAACAGGCGGCAGCCGATATCGGTCGCCAGGATCGCATCCGTATCTTCATCCTGGAGCTTGATGAGGCAGCAGCGGCCGCAGCCGTCGCAGAGCGATTCCCATTGCTCGCGGTTCATCGCCTCCAGCGTGGTGGTGCGCCAGAAGGGATCGTCGGGGTCGGATGCGCCAGTCATGCCGCCTTATGCGCCGCCGCGCCCGGCGAGGGAAGCGCGGGTCGCGCCTGAGAGGACAGCGCGGCGCGACCTTGCATCCGGCGGCGGCCCCGATTCGTATCCCGTCGGACGTGCCGAAACGGGACAGGGACAATGGCCCGCAAACTGCTCTTGACCCTCGATTCGCGCGGCGAAGGCTGACACTGTCACCAACAGGGACTATGTCGTCCGGCGCAGAGCCGGATATGCTAGCGATACGACGACCGCAAGGCGGGGCTTATGCCATCCGCCTTCCGACGGCGGCTCTCAACGGGATGCCAGAACGGCGATGGAGTTCAGGAAGACAGGCTGGACGACCCGACTGAAGCGCTTCGCGCTGGCGGTCGACTCATGGGTCGATGCCGGGCTGTGGGGCGCCGCGCGGCGCGCCGGCGAGATCTATGAACGCTTCCGCAGCGCCACCGACCGCCTGACCGTGACGGGCGGGCAGAGGCTGGCCGCCGAATTCGCCAGCGAGGGGCTGAACATCGGCATCGCCGGCTGCCTCGTGCTGCTGTCGCTCGCCATCCCCGCCTTCCACGAAGGCCGTGAGGAGGCGCTCAAGAACCAGGTCTTCGCGGTCACCTTCCTCGATCGCTACGGCGTCGAGCTCGGCCATCGTGGCGCGCGCCACGACGATTCCCTGAAGCTCGAGGAGATGCCCGACCATCTGCTCAAGGCGGTGCTCGCGACCGAGGACCGGCGCTTCTACGACCATTTCGGCATCGACGTCTTCGGCACCCTGCGGGCGGTGAGCGTCAATGCACGGGCCTCGGGGGTCGTGCAGGGCGGCTCCTCGCTGACCCAGCAGCTCGCCAAGAACCTGTTCCTGACCAATGAGCGCTCGCTCGACCGCAAGATCAAGGAAGCCTTCCTGGCGCTGTGGCTCGAATCCCGGCTGACCAAGAACGAGATCCTGAAGCTGTATCTCGACCGCGCCTATATGGGCGGCGGCACCTTCGGGGTCGCGGCGGCAGCGGACTACTATTTCGGCAAGTCGGTGCGGGACGTCTCGCTTGCGGAAGCCGCGATGCTGGCGGGCCTGTTCAAGGCGCCGACGAAATACGCCCCCCATGTCAACCTGCCCGCCGCCCGCGCCCGCGCCAACGACGTGCTGAACGCCATGGTCGACGCCGGCTTCATGACCGCGGGCCAGGTCGACAGCGCCAAGCGCAACCCGGCCACGCCGATCGACCGGCGGCGCGATTCCAGCCCCGACTATTATCTCGACTGGGCCTTCGACGAGGTGAAGCGCCTCGCCGATGACGGCAAGATCGGCCCCGAGCGCGTGCTGACGGTGAAGACGCCGCACGACCCCGCCATCCAGGACCGGGCCGACGAGGCGATCGAATCGATCCTGCGCCAGCACGGGCCGGGCTACCGGGCCAAGCAGGCGGCTACCGCCGTGATGGAGACCGATGGCGCGGTGCGCGCGCTGGTCGGCGGGCGCGACTATGGCGCGAGCCAGTTCAACCGGGCGACATCGAGCCTGCGGCAGCCGGGCTCGTCCTTCAAGCCGTTCGTCTACGCCGCAGCGCTGCAGGCGGGGCTCTACAAGCCCAACACCATCGTGACCGACCGCCCGGTTTGCATCGGCAACTGGTGCCCCAACAATTACGGCCGCTCCTATGCCGGCTCGATGCCGCTGACGACAGCGCTGGCCAAGTCGATCAATACGATCCCCGTGCAGATGTCGATCGCGATCGGGCAGGCCACTGGCGAAAGCCATGTCGCGCGCGCGGCCCGCATCGGTCGGATGAAGATCATCGAGACCAGCCGCGCCATGGGCCTCAACTCGCCGCTGACCGACACGGTCTCGCTGCCGATCGGCGCGGCGGAGGTCACCGTGATCGACATGGCGGCGGGCTATGCGGTCTTCGCCAATGGCGGTCGGCGCGCGAGGCCCTATGCCGCGATCGAGATCCACAATTCGCAGGGCGACCCGATCTACCGCCACGACCGCGACGAACCCGCGCCCCTCCAGGTCCTGAGCACGCAGGTCGCCCAGGACATGAACTTCATGCTTTCGAAGGTCCCCACCGAGGGCACCGGCCGCCGCGCCGCGCTGGAGGGCGTGGTCACCGCCGGCAAGACCGGCACGACCAACGGCTACAAGGACGCGTGGTATGTCGGCTATTCCGGCAACCTCGTCGGCGCGGTCTGGTACGGCAACGACGATTCCTCCGAGACGGCCAACATGACCGGTGGCTCGCTACCGGCCATGACCTGGAAGGAAATCATGCAGTTCGCCCATCAGGGGCTTGAGCTGAAGCCGATTCCCGGCGTCGCCCCGCCCGACCCCAAGGCCGCGACTGTCGCAAAAGCGCAGACACCCGCCGCCACGAGTGCGCCTGCCGCGGGTCCCGGCGCCGGCCACATGCCGCGCCAGTCCTTCGAGGTGCTGTCGGCCGTCGGCGCGATGTTCAAGACGATCGAGGCGCCCCGCCCCGCCGGCCGCCCGCTCCAGGTCGGCATTCGCGAGGTGTCCGCGACAGGCGGCGAGACGCGGCTGCGATAGGCGTCGCGGCGACAGCCTGTTGACGCACCGGCGCAGGCTGGTTCAACTCGCGCCGCCTGCGGCCGTTTGCGCCGCGGTCTGGGAAGCAGGGTCGTGCGCGTCGTCCATCTCGCCTATCTGATCGCGCTCGGCGCCGGGCTTGGGCTGACCTCGGCTCATTTCGCCATCGCCGGCCGGCCCCTGCTCGGCAAGGTCGAGATCGGCTCCTGGGAGACCTGGCCGCGCAGCGGCGGGCGCGACATCGACCCCTATATGCGCGCCTATCTCGCGCGCGGCGTGCATCTGCCGCTGGGCGCGGGCGAAGGGCTCGAACTCATCGCCGAGCGGGACGCGCAGGGTGCGACGCTCGACGGGCGCTGCCGCTACGCGCTGACCGGCTCGACCCCGACGGCGCGGGGCTGGACGCTCAGCGTCACCGACCCCGACGGCGCCGCCTTCCGCCTGCCGCTCGACCGCCACGGCTTCACCGATGCCGAGATCGTGCGCGGCGAGAACGGCGCCCTTTCGATCGCCGCCGCGTCCTGGCCGCAGGCCGGCAACTGGCTGCCCCTTCCCGCCAGCGGGCGCTTCCAGTTCCGCCTGCGGCTCTACGATACGCCGATCGCGACCCAGGCGGGCGAGACCCGGCCCGAAAGCCTGCCGCGGATCGACCGGATCGACTGCCCATGAGCGCCATCGGCCAGGACTCCACGCCCGCCGCCATCACCGCGCCGAGGTCGCAGCCGGCAGCCGCGCGATTCGCGGCGGCCGTACGGCGTCTGCTGTTGGTCACGCTCGCGGGGCTGGTTCTCGCCGGCATCGTGCATATCGTGACGATCCTGCTGATCCCTGTTCTCACGACCAGCGATGCCGGCCATGCCTATCGCCTCTTGGGAACCAGCGGTCGGGCCGAGCTGATCGTCGCGGAGGAGCGTCGCGGCCTGCCCCTGCCGCGCGAGGCCGACGGGGCGACCGTGACAGCCGTCTGCGCCTACGACCTCGGCGCCGGGCCGATGCGCGTCGTGGCGCGGGCCGGCGCCCTGCCGCTCGGCCTGACGCTGCACCGGCGCGGCGGCGGCGTTCTCTACGCGATCACCGACCGGGCGGCGATACGGGGCGTCGTCGAGTTCGTGGTGATGACGCAGGACCAGCGCGACGAGCGGGCCGCGCGCGACGAGGAGGGCGAGGCGGCGCGCGAGCTGCGCGTGGTCTCCGACACCGAGCAGGGGCTGATCGTGGCGCGGGTGCTGATGCGGCAGCCGTCCGACCGGGGCGACGCCGAGGCGCTGGCGAGTGGCGTCGCCTGCGGCCTGGCGGACTGAGCTTCAGCCCTTGTAGACGACCGGCGGCCTGGCGCCGTCGCCGGCCGGTTGCTGCCCCCGTTCGCCAAAGGCGCCGATCAGCGACATCTTGCACAGCGGCCCGGCTTCGGCCTCGAGCGCCATGATGGCGCGCTCGGCCCGGATCGCCTCGCGCGAGGGCATCTCGACGACGAGATTGGCGAGCGCATAGCGATAGCTCTCGATGCGGAAGCCGACGCGCTCGCAGACCCAGAGGATCAGCCCCTCGTTCTCGACGACACGGGCAAAGGCCGGATCGATCTGGCTCGGCGCGACCTGCGGCGAACTTTCCGCCGTGCGCATCCGCACCCGGTCCGCGGCGACGACGCGCATGGCGTTGGCGCGGAACGGGCCGATCAGCAGCCGGTCGGCATTGGCGTCCTCGGCCAGCCGCGCATAGCGCGACACCTGCGAGGCGTAGGAGCCGCCCGTCAGGGCGTTGAAATAGTCCGAAACCGCGCTCGACTGCGCCTGTGCGGGCAGGATCCGGGCATGGGCGAGATCGGAGATGCGGGCCTGGAAGATGCTGCGCTCGTGACCGGGCATGATGAAGCGCCAGGCGCGGTCGCGCAGCTGCTCCTCGTCGTCGGTGAAGCGGAAATGCGAGGCGGCCTCGCCCCGGACGGTGGCGGACCAGAAGCCCGCCTGTGGGGCGACGACCTGGCTCCAGAAATCCTGGCGCGGCCGGCCGAGATCGCCCGTGCAGGCGCAGGCCTGGAGGCCCAGCAGAAGCACGGCGAGCCGGCGGCGGCGCCCGGGAGCACTGCGCCCGATGTCAGCCAGGCGCCAGGTCACGCCGGCAGCCGCGCGGGTGTCGCCTTGCGGCTGCGCTTTTGCGGGCCGGCGGCCGGCGTCGCGGCCATGGCGCGCCGGCTGCGCCGCACGGCCGGATCGGGCGTCGCGGGCTCGGCCTGCCGCTCGTAGCGGACGCCGGTGTAGAACAGAATCGTGGCAGGCCCCCTCCGCGTCGCGGCAGGGCCTTCGGATGGTTGCGCGCGCCGACGCGGCGCAAGGGGGATGACGACGGCCATGATGCGCCTCCGTGTCTTGGCGCCTTGGGTTGCGGTCGCGGAAATCTCTCTCCGCTCCGCATCAGGCCCCGACATGGTTAACGCCCTCTTAAAGCCTCGGGGATTACGCTCGCCTGGCTCCATGAATCACAGCCGAGTTCCCCATGCCGTCGCGAATTTCCGCCGAACTCGCCCACCTTGCCCGCCTGGCGCGCGATGGCGGGCTCGATCTCAGCCAGGTCTCGCTGCGGGTAAAGGCCGATCTGCTGATGTCGACGGCGCAACCGTCGCCCGACGATCTCGCCATCTTCAGCGAGATGGCGGACGCGCTCGTGCCGGAGATCGACGAGGCGACCGCCGTGATTCTCGCCCGGAAGCTCGCGGGCTGGCGGCATGCGCCGGCTTCCGTGATCGCGGCGCTGCGGCGGCGCGGGGGCGCCGTGCTCTGCGCCCTGCTACGCCACGGCATGCCGCTGACCACCTCCGAGCTGGAAGACCTGGCAGGCGCGGACCCGGCTGGGGCCACCCCTGACGGGGCGGCGGGCGCGAACCTTGCTCTGGCGCTGGCCGAGCGCGCCGACCTGACCGCCACCGCAGTGCTGATGCTGGTCGCCCAGGGGGACCGGGCGGTCGATGTCGCGCTGATGGCGAACACGGCCATCGCTCTGCCCCGCGCCGCGCTCGACCTGCTGCTGGCGCGCTCGCGCGACGACGCCGGCTATGTCGCGCCGCTGCTGGCGCGGCGGGACCTGTCCAGCGTCGAACTCGTGCCGCTGTTCCTGTTCGCCGGCGCCGAACGGCGCATGGCCATGCTCGATTCGCTGGCCGCGCTCGATTCGCTGGGCCCTGCCGAGCGCCGCGCGACGGTGAGCGAACCGCTGTTTGCCGGTTGGCTCGCTTTGGCGGCGGACAATCCGGCGGACGCCTTCGCGGCGCTCGCTGCCCATCTCGGCGGCGGGGCCCAGCTTGCGCAGGCGATCGCGAATGACGGCTCTCGCGACCTCGCCGCGCTCGCCCTGACGGCGGCGGGCGTCAGCGTCGAGGATGCGACGCGCTTCCTGATCCGGCTCGGTGACGAGGCCGCCCATTCGGTCGAGCGGATCTTCGCCGTCGTCGCCCTGATGCGCTCGGTCCGGCCCTCCGTGGCGCTGCGGCTGGTGATGCAAGTCAGCGGCACGCCGATGCCCGCCGCGTCGCGCCGGGGCCAGCACCAGCCGGCGATGGACCCCAGTGGCACGCCCATGCGGATCGGCCCCGCCCGTCCGGAGACCGCGACCGGCGACATCCTGCGCAAGCTGGGTCTGCAGCGCGACCGCGGCTGACCGGGCGGGCACGCGGCCTATTCGGCCACGAGGTCGAGCCTGGGGTCACCCTTGGGGTTTTCGATCTCGACCAGCCAAAGATCGGAATCGAAGCGCAGTTCGCGCGCGACGCGCTCCTCGATGCTGCCCGGGTCGCTGTCGAGGACGAGTTGGAAGCGGCGCACACCGTCATCCTCGGCCATGGACTGGGGCGCGGGTCCGTAGAGCGCCGCCGTACGATCGAGGCGGTCGAGCTTGACGAAGATGGCCCCGGCCTCGGCGGAGCCCCGGCGTCTCAGCACCGCGACGAGCCCGTCATGCGCCGCCTGGCGTAGATAGGCCGAGACCCAGAAATCGCTGGTCAGACGGGCCATTGGCGCCGTTTCAATTGTCCGCGCTGCGGCGCGGCGTCGACGATTTTGCCTGGGCGACGCCGCGCACTTCGGCCGGCGGGCGGATGTCGGCGCCGTTGATCAGATCGGCGATCGGATCGCGCGGAGCCGCCGCGCTGCGTGCGGCCGGCGCGGGAGCAGGCGCTGCCGGGGTGCGGGCAACATTGGTCACGGCGGCGGGCGGGCGGACGACCGCCTCGCGCGGCTGGGCCTCGCGAGCCTGCTGCGAAAGGTCGTTGGGGCGCGAGGGCGGCAGCGGGGCCGACGCCGCCGTCGGCGCTGGAGCGGTGCTGGCGGCCGGCTGTTCCGCCCGGCTGGCCTGGCGGGCGGGCGGCGTCTGCGATGACGGCGCGGAGACCATGGGCGCAGGATGGCGGGCCTTCTGCAGCATCAGCGCATTGGCCAGGATCGCGACGGACACACCGGCAAACAGCATCAGCACGAGCGTGCGGCCGGGGCGATGGGCCGCCATGCGCAGGATCCGGCGCAGCCAGGTCGACTGGCGGTGCGGCTGCGGCGCCGCGCGCCGGACCGGGGCGGAAATCGAAGCGGGGGAATGGGCGCGGGCGGCGATCGTGGACATGCGGCTGGCTCGTACTCAGGCGGTCAGACGGAAGGGCGGTTTGGTGTCGAAGCCACGGCGCGGGGCGCGCGCGAAAGTCGCGATCCTGACGGGCTGGGAGGCATCCGCGACACCGGCGACCGGCAGCCGGACCGCGACGCGCGTGCCCACGCCCGGCGCGCTCTCGATCGAGAGGCGTCCGCCATGCAGGCCGACGAGGCCGCGCACCACCGACAGGCCCAGGCCCGTGCCCTCATAGGCGCGGTCATAGGAGCCGCGCGCCTGGAAGAAGGGGTCGCCCAGGCGTGGCAGGTCGCCGGCGGCGATGCCGATGCCGGTGTCGGACACCGACAGGTCGATCATGTCGCCATCGCGCACGACGGCGAGCCTGACGCGACCACCCGCAGGGGTGAACTTGATCGCGTTCGACAGCAGGTTGATGACGACCTGCTTGAGCGCACGACGGTCACCCTGCACAGGCGGCAGATCCGGCCCGACGACGTGGTCGAGCGCGATTCCGCCCTCCTGCGCCCTGAGCGCCATCAGCGCGCAGCAGCCGCGGACCATGTCCGCCAGGTCGAGCGGCTCCTGCTCGATCGTCATCGTGCCGCTCTCGATCTTGGAGATGTCGAGCAGCGTGTTGACGACGTCGAGCAGATGATGCCCCGAACTGTGAATGATGCGGGCGTATTCCAGCCGCTTGCCGGCATCGAGCCGCAGCTGGTCCTCGGTGGTCAGCATCTCGGAAAAGCCGATGATGGCGTTGAGCGGCGTGCGCAGCTCATGGCTGACGGTCGCCAGGAACTGGCCCTTGACGTCGCTCGCCTTGACCGCCTCGGCATGGCCGCGCGCCTGCTCGTCCTCGACGGCGCGGCGGGCGGTGATGTCGCGCATGACGCAGACGACGGCGGCCTTGTCGTCGGGACCGGCGGTCTCGATGCGATGGGCGCGCATTTCGAGCCAGACCGAGACGGGGTGCGAATGGTCCTGCCCACCGCGTGGGACGAACAGCGTGCGAAAACAGGCGGTCGCCGCGCCCGCGCCGTGGGCGGCGTCGCTCAGCGCCTTCAGGAAGAGCGGGCGGTCGGCGACATGGACGCGGTTGAACAGGCCGCGCCCGTGGAGATCGCGGGGCTCGGCGCCGGCCAGCGACCGGGCCGCCTCGTTGGCGAAGACCACCGCGCCGCTGGCATCGTGCCAGGTGACGAGGTCGCCGACATGATCGAGCAGGAGCTGAGCGCGCTGGTCGGAGGCGCGGTGCTCGCGCAGTTCCTCGCGCCGGCGGCGCAGGAACCCGACGGCGACCACCATCGCCTGCAGGATCGCGACCATGACGAGAACCGGCATCATGTCCCGGGTCCAGGGGGCCTGGCCGGTGAACAGTCCGAGATGGTCCAGCATCATCACGATGACGAGGGCGATCGCCGCGATCACGCTGGCCCGCGCCACATAGGGTCGCGCGCCGAAGAACATCGCCTCCGCCGGGACGGCGGCGAGCCAGAGCAGCAGCGGCGACGCCGCGCCGCCGGTCATGCCGGCGAGCGCGCCGATGAACAGCGCCAGCGCAGCCGCGGAGATGCAATGCGCGATATCCAGCCTGCCGCTGCGCGACAGCGTCACCACCGCCAGCAGCGGCAGGGCGGCGGCGACGACGACCGCCGCTTCGAGGGCGCCGAGCGTGCCGCGCCAGGCGATATAGGCAGGGGCGAGGCCGAGCGCGACCGCACCAACCAGCAGACGGGTCAGGATGAAACGCTCATGGCGCATGCGCTCGAGCGAATTGGGCAGCACGGATGCGTGCACCATCGCCGCCACCTGTGTCCTGACCGCCTGCATCTTCATGGGCAACGCAACGCCTGATCTGCGACGGACCCTTCGCCCGCTTGCGCCCATCTCGGGCCAGCCGGTTTAAGCGGTGCTTAAGGCGGGCCCCTCGCGATCGACGCTCCAGCCCGATGATTTCCAATTTTATCCATCGATAACAGCGTGTTGGATGGTTATCGGCGTGCCGCCCACCCTGCGCTCGTTGTTGCAAGCAGGGTGAACGGAAGCTGAAGATCGACGCTGGCCTTTGACTCGCATTTGACCGTCCGAAATCACGCGATTTTGCCGGATACCGGATTAGTGTCGTCCCAGGGTGAGCCTGCTGCGGCTCCTCATCCGACAACGGGGATCGGCATGGCGTACATCCTGCGAAGCCTGGCGGTAATCGGCGTGATCGCGCTGAACTCGCCCGTTCTGGAGCGCGCGGAGGATCATGGCACGACGGCGACGGTGCGCGCCGTCGCCCGGGCCGCGTCCCAGATCGACGCCCACGGCGCCGTGTCGAGCCTGACGGCCGCACGCGAGACGGCGCAGATCATCGCCGGCCTCGACCCCGAGACGCGCCAGCGGATGATGGCGCTGGCGGCCAGCGCCGCGACCGGCCGAGGCGAGGCGCGCGAGCGCCCGGGCGGCGCACCGACGCGCTGACGCGCTGACGCGCCGGAGGCCTGCGACAAGGCCCACGCTTGACGCAGGCGGCCGACGCGCCGAAGACGCTGGCCTGTGACGGGTCGGGCGACGAGCAGGCCAGACCCGGGCGCGCGACGGCCTGCAGCGGACGGGACATGAGCGGACACCTCGACGAGATCATCGCCAATTTCGACCTGCTCGACGAGTGGGACGACCGCTATCGCTATCTGATCGAACTCGGCAAGAGCCTCGAGCCCCTGCCGGAAGAGGCCCATAACGACGCCAACAAGGTGCGCGGCTGCGCCAGCCAGGTCTGGCTCGATGGCCGCCGCGAGGGCGGGCCGGGAGAGCAGACCCTGCTGCATTTCCGTGGCGACAGCGACGCCCATATCGTGCGCGGCCTCGTGGCGCTGGCGCTGGCGATCTATTCCGGCCGCAGCGCCGGCGACATCCTGACCACCGACGCCTTCGCGATCTATGAGAAGCTCGGGCTGGCGGCACATCTGACGCCACAGCGCTCCAACGGCGTGCGCTCGATGATCGAACGCATCAAGTCCGACGCGCGCGCCGCCGCTGGCGTCTGAACGCGCCCCCTATCAGCCGGCCTGTTCCGGGAGGAGATGCGGGCGGGCGTCCTCGCCACGCCAGACGCTGGTGCGGCGCCGGTCCGTCGCGGGTCGCGCCGCGAGCCCGTAATGGGTCGCCAGAGCCTTGAGCGCCAGGCGCAGGACGACCTTGGCAGAGCGCGCCGGCCAGCCGCGTTCGCGCTCGACGCGGTCGAGCCCCTTCAGGAAGCCGCAGACATCGATGGCGAGCCCCGACAGATCAGGGCCGAGGCGATCGCAGGCGATCCTGACCCGCTGGCGCGCCGCCAGCGCCGTGTCCGAGGCGGCTGCGGGACCGTGGCTGCCGGCGCCACCGTCGGGCGTCAGCGCCGCGTCCCAGTTCATCGTGGTGCGCGGCATCATCCGCGCCAGCGTCAGCTCCGACCGGAACCGCTCGCCGGCGGCGAATTCCTCGTCCGAGATCTGGGGCTTGCCGTCCTTGCCCGGCCGGCGATGCAGCCACAAAAGTGGGCTTTCCCGTTCGTCGAGCATCACCGCCTGCTCGCTGCCGTCGATCCGGACAACGGCCGGCGCGGCGCGGCCGCCCGGGTTCGTCGCCAGCAGGCGTCTCGCGCGCCCCTCCCCGCTCCAGGCCGCCAGACCCGCCGCCAGCAGCGCCTGGGCCGCCTCCGCAGGAACATGGCCGGCGCCCAGGCTCGTGCCGTCGCGCGTCCGGTAGAGCGCGATCCGCCCGCAGCCCAGCGGCGAGAGGGCGGCAAAGGCGCCCGGCTGCGACAGATGGCGCAGCAGGCGATTGCCGACGGCCTCGATGGCGGAATCCTCTTGGCCCGACGTCGTCATCACCGGACCTCCGCGCGGGCGGCCAAGGCGAGCGAGCCGGTCAGGGCGCGAAGCCCGGCCTCGAGCGCGCACAGGCCCAGTTCGCGCGCGGGATCGTCGCGGCTATCCTCGATCACCGCACAGGCATGGCGCACGGTCGTCCGGTCGCGCCCGAAGCAGACCCCGACGCGGGTCAACGTCAGCCCGAAGGCGACATGGGCGAGATACATCGCGGTCTGCCGGGCGCGCGCGACGGGGCTCCGGCCCCGGTTCGGGCTGCGCAATCCGGCGGCGGGCACATGGGTCACGGCCGCCACGGCCACCTCCGCCATGCGCGCCAGCCCCGCATACCGGACGGGATCATCGGCTCCTGCCGTCAGTTTGTTCATGATATGTTCCTTTCGCCCTCCGCCCCCCTGGCGGCGGTGCTGACTTCAGGAATGCATGAAAATATTCCTATGACAAGCGGGTTTGGACGGCGCCCCGATTTATCCCCGCGCCCGGCTCGCGCAGGCGACCACACCGCGCATGAAAAAGGCAGCCGGACATGCCGGCGGCCTCTCGCATTCCAGATCTGTCGCGCCGGGAGGGCCCCGGCGCCCGTCTCAGCGGCGCTTGCGGCGCTGCTGGCCGAGACCCATCTTCTTGGCCAGCTGCGAGCGCGCCTCGGCGTAGTTCGGCGCCACCATCGGGTAGTCCGGGGGCAGGCCCCACTTCTCGCGATACTGCTCCGGCGACATGTTGTACTGCGTGCGCAGGTGGCGCTTGAGCGACTTGAACTTCTTGCCGTCCTCCAGGCAGATCAGGTAATCCGCCGTGATCGACTTCTTCACCGGGATCGCCGGCTTGGGAGCCTCCGCCGGCACGACCGGGGCGGCGCCGCTGATGACGCGGCCCAGCGCGGCGTGAACATCGCTGATCAGCGCGGGCAGATCGGACGCAGGAACCGAGTTGTTCGAAACATAGGCGGACACGATATCCGCCGTCAGCTCGATGAAGTCCGAACCGTCATTGTCAGCCATGGTGGCGTCACTCCGTGAGATGCATGTCGCGATACAAAACGATCACAGACGGACTATCCGTCCATAGATGCCTTGCGCGATCCTGACCAAGAGCACCAAGCACACACGACTCAGGCGCTTCGAAGGCAGACCGTCGCGGATCGTTTAGTCGATGACCTACAGCGCCGCAAGTGATGTGGAGCACGCGAATACGGTTGTCCGACGAAATAAAACTGTTTCCAACAGATGATGATGGCAACATTGATCGCCACCAGGCTCGATCTGCCTATTCCGCCATGGTCTTGCCAGAGGCGGTCTTGCCGGCAGCGTTTTGCCGGTCGTGGCTTCGATCGTCCCTGTCTTGCCAGTCGCAGCCCTGCTCTCTACCTGTCGGGCTCCTTCACGGTGGAGACGTCGATGCGCTCACAGTCCGATTCCGGCGCCGAAACCTCTGGCACCAAGCCTCCCCGGCGGCGCAGGATGGCTCCGCCCCGCGCGGATATCCGCACCAAGACCACCACCGTCCACGGCGTCGACCTGCATGACGACTACGACTGGCTGCGCGCGCCGAACTGGAAGGACGTGCTGCGCGAGCCCGAGGCGCTGCCCGCCGACATCCGCGCCTATCTCGATGCCGAAAACGCCTATTGCAAGGCGCTGATGGCGCCGACCCGCGCGTTGCAGCGCAGCCTCGTCAAGGAGATGCGCGGGCGGATCAAGGAAGACGATTCGAGCGTGCCGCGACCCGACGGCCCGTTCCTATACTATTCGCGCTATGGCCGGGGCGGCGAACACCCGCTGATCTGCCGCAAGCCCCGAACGGGCAAGGACGATGCTGGCAAGGAGGATCTCGGCAGGGACGTCCTGACCAGCGGCAAACGGGGAAACAGTCGTGAGCAGCTGATGCTCGACGCCGATGCGCTGGCCGACGGCAAGGATTTCTTCGATCTTGGCGACACCGCCCACAGCCCCGACCATCGCCTGCTCGGCTGGAGCGCCGACGAGGCGGGCTCCGAACTCTACACCATCCGCGTGCGTGACCTCGCCAGCGGCGCGGATCTGCCCGACGTCATCGCCGACACGACCGGCGACATCGTCTGGGCGGCCGACAGCGCCTCGTTCTTCTATGTCGGCGTCGATGCGGCCCATCGCCCCTCGAAGGTTTTCCGCCATCGCCTCGGCGAGCGGCCCGATCAGGATACCCTCCTGCATGAGGAGGCCGATGCCGGCATGTTCGTCGACATCGACGAGACGCAGTCCGGACGGTTCCTGCTGATCTCGATCAACGACCACGAGACCTCGGAGATCCGCCTCGTCGATCTGGCGGATTCCCACGCGCTGCCCGTCGTCGTGGCGGCGCGTGCGGTGGGGCTCGAATATGAGGTCGAGCATCATGGCGACGAGCTGCTGATCCTGACCAATGCCGGCGATGCCGAGGATTTCAAGATCGTCAGCGCACCGATCGCCGACCCCTCGCCCGCCCATTGGCGCGACCTGATCGCCCACCAGCCAGGCCGGCTGATCCTCAGCCATGTCTGCCTGAAAGGGCGGCTGATCCGGCTTGAGCGCGAGGACGGGCTGCCGCGCATCGTGATCCGCGACCTGACGACGGGGACGGAGAGCCGCATCGCCTTCGCCGAGGAAGCGTACGGGCTAGGCATGGATGCGGGCTACGAATTCGACACCGACACGCTGCGCTTCATCTACGCCTCGATGGCGCGCCCGGCCGAGACCTATGACTACGACATGGCGACAGGCGAGCGCGTGCTGCTGAAGCGGCAGGAGGTTCCCTCTGGCCATGATCCGGAGGCCTATCGGGTGCGCCGCATCTTCGCCACCGCGAAGGACGGCGAACAGGTGCCGATCTCGATCCTGCACCGGGCCGACACGGTTCTCGACGGAACCGCGCCCTGCCTCCTCTACGGCTATGGCTCCTACGGCTCGGCGATGTCGGCCTCGTTCCGGACGCGTCCGCTGAGCCTGGTCGATCGTGGCTTCATCTACGCCATCGCCCATGTGCGCGGCGGCACCGACAAGGGCCGCCGCTGGTATCTCGACGGCAAACGCGAAAAGAAGAGAAACACCTTCACCGACTTCATCGCGGCCGCCGAGACGCTCGCCGATGCCGGCTTCACCGCGCGCGGCCGCATCGTCGCAGAGGGCGGCAGCGCCGGCGGCATGCTGATGGGGGCTGTCGCCAACATGGCGCCTCACCTCTTCGCCGGCATCATCGCCGAGGTGCCCTTCGTCGATGTGCTCAACACCATCCTCGACGACACCCTGCCGCTGACGCCGCCGGAATGGCCGGAATGGGGCGACCCGATCCGCGACGTCGCGGCCTTCGAGACGATCCGCAGCTATTCGCCCTATGACAACGTCACGGCGCAGAGCTATCCGCCGATCCTCGCCATGGGCGGGCTGACCGATCCGCGCGTGACCTATTGGGAGCCGGCGAAATGGGTGGCGCGCCTGCGCGCGACCATGAGCGGCGGCGGGCCGATCCTGCTGCACACCAACATGGAGGCCGGGCATGGCGGCTCGGCCGGCCGGTTCGACTCTCTGAAGGAAACCGCGCTGGCCTATGCCTTTGCCATCCAGGCCGTGGGCGATAGCTGGCCTGAAGCGGGCTCGCGCTGAGCCCGCCTCGCCTCTTCGCGCTCAGGCGCCCAGGCGGCTCTTTTCGCTGGCGAGGTAGATCTTGAGTTCGTCCATCGAAGCGAAGCTGTAGTCGCCGTCCGGCGTGCGGGCCTGGATCGAGCCGTCAGCATAGATGGTGAAATGCGCCTCGCCGACCTGATAGGCGCCGACGATGCCCTCGTCCGAAGCGGCCGGCGCGGCGTCATCCTGCGCATTCGCCCCCTCCTCCACGGCGGGCGCGGGCGCCGGTCGGTCGGGGCTCTCCGGCTCCGCTGCCGGCGCCGGGCCCTCCTGCAGGGCGGCTTCCAGCCGCGCGTCGATGTCGACAGCCTCCGCCACCGGGGGCGCGAGCCCGAAGGCCGCTGCACTGTGCGCCTGCGGCGGCCAGGCCGGCTCGTGCCGCCCCTCCCGATCGGATGAAGAGGGCGCATCGGGCTCTGAGCCGGGGTTCGCCACCTCTTCCGAGGGCGCGGGCTGCGTCTCCTCGAACCAGGGCGCGCGGCGCTGCAACGACGTGTCCATCCAACTCGCGGCCGACTCGATGTCGTCGGCGTCGCGGCCCTGCGGTTCGGCAGGCGGCCGATCCAGGCGGTAGACATCCGCGAACGACGGCTCGATGCGGCCATGCACGGGCTCGGACACACCAAGCCCCGCCAGACTGTCGCGCAGCCTGCCGAACTCGTCGTCCTCGCGCGACGCGATGGCCGCACTCTCCGGCTCGAACGGGTTATCGATGTCGGCCGTTCCCGGTGGGAGCGCCGCCGCATCGGGACCTTCCTCCGGAGACGCGGCGGCCTCATCGCCCGTCAAATACTCCGGCGCTTCCGCGGGGGGCTCGTCATCGCGCGCGGACACGGGCTCATCGGCAGACGTGGACAGAGTGGCTTCGCCCGCAGGGGCAGCATCGCTGGCCGATCCGGGCTCATCCCGCGGATCGACCGCAGGCTGCGTCTCAGAGGCCAGCAGCCGATCGAGCATGGCCTCGCGCGCGCCGATGGGCGGGTCCAGCGCAGGATCGGATGAAAGATCGGATGCAGGCCCGGCGGCAGCGCCGTGAGCGCCGAACAGATCCGGCTCGGGTTCCGGATCGACGGGCGCGGATGCCTGCGCCTGCGTGGCGGCAAGCCCTGCGCCCGCGCCGACGGCCACCGCCATTCCCGCGGCCGCGAGGCCCGGCGGCCAGGCCGCACGAGGTTCGTTGGCGGGCGACGGTTCGCGCAGGCCGGAGCCGTCGCTGGCGGGGGAAGGGCTGCCGACCATGGACGCGACGGACATCGCCACCGCGGCGCCCGAGACCGTTTTCTGCAGGCGTCGCAGTTCGACCAGCACCCAGGACAGGGCCAGCATCAGCACGCCGGCGACCGCCATGACCGTACCGATAATGACCTGCGTGAAGCCACGCTCGAGCACCATGTAGGGCAGTCCGTCGACGATGGCGGCAGCACCAGCGCCGAGAAATCCAAGGCCGAGCAGAATGAAAATGATGATCAACGTGGCGTCCTCAAAAACAATCCTGGCGGTTCAACCGGCGGCCCGCTCCCGGCCACATCGCTTCGCCATCATGTAACGTATTGAATAAGAGAGAGTTTCAAAGCTGGTCTCCCGATAAGGCGAACAATCGGGCGGGAGTGAGGCGCTTCCGCGCGCACCTCCCGGGGCGACGACAGGGGCGACGGGCCGGCGCGGCGGTTGCCGGGACGCCGTCGGAGGCTTAACTAGCACGACGAATGGCGGGCGCCCGCGCGGCAGACACCCGGCCCAGGCCGCACCACGGCAAGCCATTCTCGGTTCAAGCGATTTCGTCAGCCCAAGGAGAGGCCCCCATGACCTTCACCCTTCCCGACCTGCCCTACGCCCATGACGCGCTCCAGCCGTTCATGTCGAAGGAAACGCTCGAGTTTCATCACGACAAGCACCACCTCGCCTATGTCACCAACGGCAACAACGCGATCAAGGGCACGGAATTCGAGGGCAAGTCGCTCGAGGAGATCGTCAAGGCCTCGCATGGCAAGAACGCCCCCGTGTTCAACAATGCCGGCCAGCACTACAACCACCTCCACTTCTGGAAGTGGATGAAGCCCAATGGCGGCGGCGCCATCCCCGGCGCGCTCGAGAAGGCGATCGTAGACTCCTTCGGTTCGGTCGAGAAGATGAAGGAAGACTTCGTCGCCGCCGGCGTCGGCCAGTTCGGCTCGGGCTGGGCCTGGCTCGAGGTCAAGGGCGGCAAGATCGCCGTCTCCAAGACCCCCAATGGCGAGAGCCCGCTGGTCAACGGCGCTTCCCCCATCCTCGGCTGCGACGTCTGGGAGCACTCCTACTACATCGACTACCGCAACCGCCGCCCCGACTATCTCAAGGCCTTCCTCGAGAGCCTGGTGAACTGGGAGTATGTGGCCGAGATGTACGACGCCGCCACCAAGGCCTGAGCCTTCGCGATCATCGCAGAGTGCGCCGCAGGAACCCATGTCCTGCGGCGCACAGATGTCCGCGCGCTTCAGAGAATTGGCGTTGAGAGCCGGATGCTTGATCCGGGCAAAAGCGGAGGGTTAGCCGGCGCTGCGCTGCATCCCCGGCGACTTCGGAGCGCAGCCTTCGAATTATGTGCATGACGTATCAGATACTGTCGAGCGCGCTTGGCACACGCTTAGGTTTGTGCTTGCCTTTAAGGCGAGGCAAGCATGCGGCGGGGGCTGGCGGCTATGACGTTGCGTATCGTTGCGTCGGCAATGTTCATCGTGACCTCTTGGTTGGCTGGCTGTACGCCACAGGGCGAAATAGGCTTCATACGCGGCGGCGTCGGCACGGATCTCAACCATTCCGCGCTAGCTGACGCCACTGACAGCCAGGACAGGTACGTCGCACTGGTCTGCCGGCAGGCCGGGCTCGGGCAAATTTCTGACTCATGTGCGACGGAGGCCTTCCGAGCCACGGAATGGTCCGCCTTCGTGCAGGCGGGCATGAACGATATCGATGCACGCTGCGACGCCTATCTGGCCTGGCTCGACGACAAGCGCCGCTCGGTGGGGCCAATCGCACAGCAGATCTCGGATATCCGCACGGCTACTTCGGCGATCCTCGCGGTCACCGGCGTTGGGGTCAACCCAATGGCCGTCGTCTCGGCGGCTTTCGGGCTTGCGACCAACACCTTCACGAATTTCAACAGCAGGCTGCTGTTCCAGCTCGACCAGAGCACGGTGCAGGCTTTGGTGCTCCACCGTCAGACGGAGTTCAGGCAGTCGCTCCTCGATCCGCAGCGGCGTGCCGACAACCGGCCGGGCGCGATCCATATCCTGCGCTCCTATCTGCGCATCTGCGCGCCGTTCACCATCGAAACCGACGTCAACACCACCATCACGACGCTGGCGCGCGGCGGAGTTGGTGCCATCGTGGCTCAGGCCCCGTTGATCGAAACGACGCCGGCAGGCAGGCCCTTCACGCCAGACACTCGGACCCAAGAACCCAAGCGCGCCCCGCGGCAGTGGATCGAAGCCTATGCAACGCTGATAGCCAACTATGATCCAAGAGAGCACGACGCCATCTCGGTTGAGCGTTTCCTCGCCGCCATCTGCGTCCGAAACGCCAAGCCGGACAACATCGATCCCGAGGCCACGGCGCTGATCGGCGTTTTTGAGGACACCCTCAAATCAATTAGAAAGCGGGCCAGCGTCAATGGAGTCCTCGACAAGATCGAGATGGACCAATTGCGTGGGAAGTCAAAATGCGTTGATAACCATCGGAATTATTTCGAGAGCGTGAATTATCCTGACGGTGTTCTAACGAACATCGCGATCATGCAACTGAATAGATATCTCCCCGGTCAAAACATCGCGCCGGGCACGAAGCTTGAGAATGCACGCGCCGCTATTGCGAAAGCCCGTCAAGCAGCCGCCGCTAAAGGTATCGCGCTCAGGCAGCAAGGCACATTCTTCGCCGACCAAATTACGAATGACCTTTTACAACCGTGACGTTTGGAACCCGCGATGGCTTTCACGATCTCCGTCCAGACCGGTTTATGGGATGCGCCCAACGGTGCGCTGATCAGCGTTCTCAATGCAGGCCTGACGATAGAGACCGATGCTACGCGCGTCGACAAAGACTATATCTTCGCAATGGCGCCCGACGCGGGTTGGGTTCTGCGCACCGATTGCGAGCCCGAAGGGTGGGGTGAGACTGCAACAGAAGACGGTTATGTTCGTGCCGCGATCTCCTTTGAGATGAGCGCCAACGGCCGCCCCGAAACAGCGCCCTGGTTCATCTCGGCCGATATGCTGCTGGCCCGGCGCGACATCGAGAGCAAACCGGAAAGTTCGCTGGCATTGCTCGGCAGCGCCGGTGGACTCGGCCCGCTGCGAATGCTTGCTCCCGAGTGGGATGGTTTCCTGGCCGTCGAAGGGACCGGCGAGGGCTACCTTCCAGAACATCGACGCCACCCAATCATGCAATTGCGCGCGGCTGCAAGGCGGTTGGTTGAAGACGCCCGCGCGATCAGTAGAGTTGCGAACGAAGCCTTGCCGGCGGACGACGAGCCGTTCCTTCCAAGCTATCTCGACCTGTTCCATTGCTACCTGACCGAGAGCCCGGAGGCGGCTCTGGCCTTGCGCAAGCTCGATGACCTACGTGTAGCCAGCCCGAACGATACCGCTTTGAGACAGACGTTCGCGCAGGTTCTCGCGCCCCATCTAGACACTCCAGCGTTGAAGAGACTGATCACATCAAGATCTGTGTTCTCGTCGCTTATGCCGATTTCGCATATCCTTGATCAGACAACCAACGCACTCACAGAGGGCCTCAAGGCTGGCTTCGAGTTGATCAAGTTTCACGCGCCGGAAGATTTGCCGATCTTCCGCTCGGGCGATGCGCCGTGGTTTGATAAGGCGATGACCTATGAGCCGCGAAAGCTCTCAGAGACGGCCGACAAGGCCGAACTCATCAGCTTTTTCGATGCGACGGATCACGGCAAGCCGACAACGCTGCCGCATTGGTGCGGGGCCTTCGTCGCCCATTGCCTGAAGTCGACGCCGGGCGTTGATATCGCAGTTCCGCCCGGCTCGGCACGGGCCGCGAACTGGCGGGGCTGGGGCCAGACCATCAGCCCTCAGTCGAACGATGTGCCGCAGGGCGCGGTCGTTGTGCTGTCGCCGGAACCGGGGACGAACACGAGCGGTCATGTCGCGTTCTTCGACCGTTTCGATGACAAGGGCGGCGTGAGCCTGCTTGGGGGAAACCAGAGCGACACGGTCAATTACACCGTGTTCCGACGTTCCCGTATCGTCCACATCGGCTGGCCCGATACGCATGACCGAATTATGGCCCAGGCCGGCCAGGGGGCGCCGTCCAATCGCTCCATTTCGGACAAGGCGTTCGATGCGATAATCGGCTTCGAGGTGACGAGCCAGCAACGCTACGAAAGCCGGTACCGTAGGCCGATCTGGCCGGGCGGTCGTTCCGGCGTCACCATCGGCATCGGCTACGATCTTGGGCAACAGGAGAAGGCCACGATCGAGAAGGATTGGAAAGGCCTGATTTCAAAGGAGATGATCGCCGCTGCGACGGAATGCGCTGGTATTACCGGGGCGTCAGCCCGCGACCTAGCGAAAAAGGTCGCCGCCAGGATCGACGTGCCCTGGGAGGTTGCGCTCGCGGTCCATCGCGACAAGGTCCTGCCCCGCTTCATCGGGCTCGTCGAACGCAACCTCGACAATGTTTCGCAACTCAGCGGCGATTCGCTCGGCGCGCTGGTTTCGCTGACCTTCAACCGTGGGGCCAGTTATCGGAAGATTGGCGAGCGCTATCGCGAGATGCGGAAGATCAGGACCGCGATGCTGGACAAGGAGACATTCAAGCTCATCCCCGGCCTCATTCGCGACATGCAGTGGATCTGGCCGGATTCGGAGGGGTTGAAGGCCCGCCGGCGCGCCGAGGCCGACCTGTTTCAACAGGGGTTGCCGTGATGGCCTCCCCGGCCTTGCCGAGCCTCAAGCCGCGACGCTGTCGAGGAACTGGTCGACCGTCGAGCGCAGCCGCACGGCCTGGGCCGCGACCTCGCCGGCCGCGCCGCGAACATCCTCGGCGGAACGCCCGGTCTCCTCGACGCTGTCGGCGAGCACGCTGAGATCGCTCGACACCGAAAGCGCCGAGGAACTCGCCATGGCGACGCCGCTGGCGATCTCGCCGGTGGCGATCGCCTGCTGCTCGATCGAGACGGCGACGGAGTTGGCGAAGTTCTCGATCGCGCTCATGCGCTCTGCAATGTTCTGGATCGAGCCGACGACGCCGCTGGTGGCGGACTGGATGGCGCCGACCTGGGCGACGATCCGGTCGGTGGCGTCGGCGGTCTGCGAGGCGAGGCTCTTGACCTCGGAGGCGACGACGGCAAAGCCGCGCCCGGCATCGCCGGCGCGCGCCGCCTCGATGGTGGCGTTGAGCGCGAGCAGATTGGTCTGGGCGGCGATGTCGCGGATCAGGTTGACTACCTCGCCGATGGCGCGCGCCGTCTCGTCGAGCGCGCGGACGGAGGTGGCGGTGTCGCGCGAGATCGAGGCGGCCTCGACGATCTCGGTGCGGACACGGCGGATCTGGAACTCGACCTCGCGGATGGCCGCGCCCATCTCTTCGGCCGCCTGCGCGGCGCTCTCGACATTGCCGGAGGCGTCGTGGGCGTTGTGCGCGGCCCGGGCGGCACGGCCCGACGACTCGGCTGCGACGCGAGCGAGCCCGTCGGAGGCTTCGCTCATCCGGTCGGCATTGCTCTTGAAGGCTTCGAGCGCGACGCCGACCTCGGCCCGGAACAGGCCGATCGCCTCGTCGACCCGCTGCTGATGCTGGCTGCGCTCGGCCTCGCTGACATGCTGCTTCTCCTGCAGCGCCGCCCGCTCGGCCAGGCGCAGCTTGAGAATGCCCAGCGCATGGGCGATCGCGCCGATCTCGTCGCGGCGCGCCAGGGCGTCGATGGGTGTGTCGAGCCGGCCGTCGGAAATGCTGACGATCGCCTGCGTCATGCTCTTCAGTGGCTTCATCGTCCGCGACAGCGAGAACCACAGCAACGGCCCGAGGACCAGCAGGATCAGCACGCCGAAGGCCATGGTGGCCTTCTGCTCGAACGCGGCGCGCGCCAGCAGACGCGATTTGTCGAAGCGCAGCGCGATGTAGCCGATCTGCTTCTGCTGGCCGCCGACCCTAACAACATGGAGTTTCGTGACGAAGGTCTCATCCTCGATGTCGGTCGAGACGATGTCCTTCAGCACGTCCCAGGGCGCGCGGCCGAGTTGCGCCGTGACCGCGCGCGGCGTCAGCGCCAGCCGCGCAGCCTCGGTCCGGCCGGCGCTGGCCAACGCCGAGAGATCGTCGGCGACGAAGCCGGCCTCGAAATCGGGATCGCGCCGCAGCGATTCGAGAATATAGCCGAGCGTGTTGGTGTCGCGCGCCAGGATCAGCGACGGCGAGGCGTTGACGACCATCAGCGTCAGGGCCGTCATCTTCTGCTCGAGATCGCCGCGCGTCTTGGCGTCGTTGTAGTGCGCCGCCGCAAACACCACGAGCATGATCGCGAGCGCCACGATGGCGACCGCGGCGGCCGCGATCTGACTGCTGAGGGAGCGGCCGGACTTCCGTGTGGGAGGCAGCGACTGCGTAGCGGTCTTCGTTCCGGGCGACCGCTTGAACCACGTCATTGCGCTGAACATCCCCGCGAGCCGATCCGATGCGGCGAAGTCCGCCGCACCGAAGCCAGCTGCAAAGCTGCCTGAGTTTGGTAAAGATTCGATTGCGCTGCGAATGGATCAGCGCAGGTGCGAGAAGCGCACCATCGCAAACCCCTTCGGGACGAAGGCCATCAGGGCCGCGTGCTCGACAGGCCGGGTCGCGATCACCGGATCGAGCCTGGCGAGTTCGTTGTCGATGAAGCCCGGATGGCACATCACGAGATGGGCCGGCCCCGGCCGCAGCAGGAAGCGCTGCAGGTCGGCGGCGAAATCCCGTGCCGGATCGAACGGCGCGACGCCCGCAAAGCCGCGATTGACCGGAATGCCCCGCCGCAGCGCTGCCCGCCGGAAGCCCAGCGCCAGCGCCGAAATGGTCAAGGCCTTGCCGACCGCGATGCCGCGCGCCCGGATCGCGGCCGCCGAATCGGCGGGGTCGCGGAGATAGACGCTTCCCGCCGCATAGCGGCTCGTCACCGCCTCCAGCAGGCTGCGACGCACGCCGGGCAGGACATGGACGTGCTGGTGACCGTCGATGAAGTCCGGCGCGCGGCCGAGACGATCCTCGAAGGCGTACAGCTGACGGGCGATCTCGGCCGGGATCTCGCGC